>Ga0314812_100011_pt1 | contig 33376 bp, 25 predicted proteins | sample STEome_9_FD_202336 | JGI IMG/M metagenome (GOLD analysis project Ga0314812, IMG submission 202336) | Metatranscriptome of soil surface biofilm microbial communities from soil inoculated with nitrogen-fixing consortium DG1, State College... ...
CAAAAATCTCAGTGTAAGGTATTTTTTCACACCACTTATGATATCAAATGCCTGTCAAATTTACATCAATGATTAATGACAATAAATCTCTCAAAAGTAAATATTATCAGCCAATACGGTTTAGATCTGCCTATTTTTTTCTTACCCCTGTTTACTTACTGTACAGATAAACTTTATTAACACCAAGCGTATTGTATTATGAGCTATTCTCCTTATTTACTTAAAGGTCAAAAAGCACTTGTAACGGGTGCTAGTTCTGGTATTGGTGAAGCTATAGCTCGCAATTTGGCATTGTGTGGTGCAGCAGTAGTGGTAAATTATCATTCTGAAGGCGAAGAAGCTCAAAAGATTGTTGACGATATTAAAGCTAATAATGGTGAAGCTTTTGCTGTTCAAGCTGATGTGAGTCAGGAAGACCAAGTAAAGGAAATGTTTCGGCAAACATTCCAGCAATTTGGAACAATTGATATTTTAGTAAATAACGCAGGTCTGCAAAAAGATGCACCTTTTGTAGACATGAGCCTTAATCAATGGAATACAGTAATTGGAGTCAACTTGACAGGACAATTCTTATGTGCGCGAGAAGCTGCAAAGGAATTTTTACGTCGTGGTGTGCGGCCACAAATTTCATCTGCCGCAGGTAAAATCATTTGCATTAGTTCAGTGCATGAAATTATTCCTTGGGCGGGTCATGTTAATTATGCTGCTAGTAAAGGAGGCATTAATATGATGATGCAAAGTATTGCCCAAGAACTTGCTCCGCACAAAATTCGCGTTAATAGTATTGCTCCTGGTGCAATCAAAACTCCAATTAATAAATCAGCTTGGGATACTCCACAAGCAGAGGCGAAGTTATTGCAACTGATTCCAGCAAAAAGAGTGGGTGATGTAGAGGATATTGCCAAAGCTGCTGTTTGGCTGGCTTCTGATGACTCTGATTATGTTAATGGTACAACACTTTTTGTAGATGGTGGTATGACGTTGTATCCAGGATTTACAGACAATGGCTAAAAGTGATTGGTAACTGCCAAATTTTTTTATGGGCATTATCGAGTCTCTTGCAAAAGTCATTTATATAGCGGAACAATACAATTCGGTTAAAGGGGAAAGGGGAAAGGGAAAGGGGCAAGGTTTTAAATACATCAGACCTGCCTTGAAAATAGGGCATTGGGCAGAAGTTCATACTCCTTATCCGAACCGTATTGAAAGGTAGGGGAGAATAATAACTCCCCAGTCAACAGTCAACAGTCAACACTCTAATGACTAATGACCAATAACCTATGAACATTCTTAATCAAGCACAGGCTTTTGGTTCACCAGGAATCGATCCTCGCTGGACTCATGCTAATAAAGATGGAGTCGGAACAGCCTACTCTACCTCCAGTCGTGTGTGGTTTACAGTTTGGAATGGTATTATCACTGAAATCTACCATCCCACAGTAGACAAACCGCAAATTCGAGATTTGCAATACCTAATTTCTGATGGCAAAAGCTTTTTCCACGAAGAAAAACGCCATCTCGAATCAAAAGTTGAACGGATGTGGAATGATGGTTTGGGATACCGCATTACTAATTGCGATCGCCAAGGACGTTATACCATCATCAAAGAAGCGATCGCCGACCCGCATTTATCCTGTATATTACAACACACAAAAATTACAGGAGATCCAGAGTTTATTTCTCAACTCCAGTTATACGCTTTGTGTGCGCCGCATCTGCACGTCGGGGGTACAGGTAATAATGGTTACGCCATAGAAGTTGCTGGGTATCGGATTCTGACAGCCGAGAAACAAGGAAGATGGATAGCGTTGGCTGCTACAGTGCCATTTACCCGTCTTTCCTGCGGTTACGTAGGTCAAAGTGATGGTTGGACAGATCTAGCTGATAACTTTCGGATGGATTGGGAATTTGGTTGTGCTTTGGATGGTAACCTTGCTTTGACTGGACAACTCAATTTAGATGATAGTCACGAGTTTACTTTAGGGTTGGCATTTGGCACAAATTTGCACAATGCAGTTTCTACATTGTTTCAATCACTCAATATTCCTTTTGAACAGCAAAAGCAAAATTACATCGAACAGTGGAAGCGATCGCGGCAGGACATCAAACCATTAGAAAATATTTCCTATGACGATGGCAAGTTGTATCACAACAGTATTAGCTTACTTTTGGCACATGAAGATAAAACTTATCCTGGTGCGTTAATTGCATCTATAACTATTCCTTGGGGTGAAATCAAAAACGACCAAGACCAAGGAGGATATCATCTGGTTTGGACGCGGGATTTGGTAAGTAGTGTAGCAGGTTTGGTGGCCGCTGGGGAAAAAGATACAGCAGTGCGATCGCTAATTTATCTCGCTACCAGCCAGCAGGAAGACGGCGGATTTGCTCAAAATTTTTGGGTTGATGGCAAACCTTATTGGCAAGGTATTCAACTTGATGAAGTGGCATTTCCAATTTTATTGGCACGGCTTTTATACCGCGAAAATGTACCGCTAAATTTTAATATTTACCCGATGATTTTGCGGGCAGCAGGTTATTTAATTCGCCAAGGCCCTGTTACCCAACAAGAACGCTGGGAAGAAAACAGCGGCTATTCACCATCAACACTCGCATCGAATATTGCCGCCTTAATTTGTGCTGCTGAATTTGTTCGTGAAAATGGCGATATAGCAACAGCAAAATTCATCGAAGAATATGCCGATTTTTTAGAATGTCATATTGAAGATTGGACAGTTACCACCGAAGGAACTTTAGTGGCTGGCATCAAACAACATTATATTCGGATTACTCCTTCAGTTATCAATAATTCTCAACTCAACGAAAATCCTAACCAAGGAAATATTCTCATCAAAAATCACCCCCCTGGTGAATCAGCAGAATTTCCCGCGAAGGAAATTGTCGATGGCGGTTTCTTACAATTAGTACGTTATGGAATTCGTAAACCTGATGACCCAATTATCGTTAATTCCGTCAAAGTAATTGATGCAATCTTGAAAGTAGATACACCAGTTGGTCCTTGTTGGCATCGTTACAATTACGACGGTTACGGGCAGCGAAAAAACGGAGAACCTTTTATCGGGTGGGGTAAAGGACGTGCTTGGCCTTTGTTGACAGGAGAACGAGGACATTATGAATTAGCTGTGGGTGGCGATGTCAAAACCTATATCAAAGCAATGGAAGGATTTGCTTCAGATACTTGTTTGTTACCAGAACAAATCTGGGATGAAACAGATAAACCAGATGCTTATATGTATTTAGGAAAACCAACAGGTTCGGCAATGCCTTTAATGTGGCCGCACGCAGAGTATATCAAATTGCTGCGGTCTACTGATGACGGTCGAGTATTTGATTTTATTCCAGAAGTAGCCAATCGCTACTTGGGTAAAAGAAACCAATGTAAATCATTAGAAATTTGGAAATTTAACCGTCAAATAAACAAAGTTAAAAGAGATTATACCCTGCGAATTCAAGCTTTAGCAGCTTTTCAGTTACACTGGTCGCAAGATAATTGGCAAACCATCAAAGATACACCTGCCACTTCCACAAAATTAGGCGTGCATTTTGTAGATATTTCTGTTTGTAATGCACAACAATTAATCAGCTTTACCTTTTTCTGGATTGAAAGCAATAAATGGGAAAAGCGCGATTATCACGTTGTAGTTGTTGATTAGCATCAAATATTAAAGCATAAATACAGCAGGCAAAAGGATTGAAAATCTCTTGGTATAAGAGGATATTTGAAAAGTCATGATTGTTTTATCAAATATTTTTACCCCACCCTAACCCTCCCCTTATAAAGGGGGGGGAACTAGATTTTATTGTTTCCCCCCTTAGCAAGGGGGGATTAAGGGGGGTAATTAAAATCACAGTTAACCACTTTTCAAACAAACTCTAAAAAAGAATAAAAATCTACTTATTACTCTGTCCCATTAATTTTGTGAAGTGAATTAACCTTTTCTCTTCTTTCTCTTTCTTTGCGTACTTTGCGTACTTTGCGGTTAGTTCCTTAAAACACCAGCTTTCCACAAATCAAATATAAGTTCTATGTGAGCCTTTTTTATGCAGAATCATCAATCCCACAACCCGACAATTAACTACTGGTATGTCTGGACTGACCGAGATGGTGTCACCCACCAATCCCGTCGTCAAATTCAGGACTTCATTCACAAAGGTATAGCACCGCATACCTCCCCTCAATGGTTGTCTCAATTGAAGCAAGCTGCTGCCACAGTCACCTTCACTGTATTACCAGTTGGATGGATTGGAGAGTGGCATGAAAACCCCAAACCTCAGTGGATTGTCCCCCTCTCAGGGCATTGGTTCGTGGAGACTATGGACGGCCAGCGAGTAGAAATGGGCCCTGGCGAAATTTCATTTGGCGCAGACCAAAGTAGCAAAGAAGACACACAAAATCATAAAGGTCATCTTTCTGGAACAGTAGGCGATGTCCCAGCTGTCCTAATGATGGTGCAATTTGAAGAAACCCCAATTATGGAGTAGCTTTAGTAATTGTAATAAAAAGTACTCGTGTTTTTAAGTTGGGCATTGGGCATCCCTTCTCTGCGAGACGCTACGCGAACGGCTTCGCTCAGGGCAAGTGGGCATTGGGCATTGGGCAGAAGACGCTCCAGGGGCAGAGGGGAAAAACTCATCTCCCCATCTCCCCCTCTCCCCATTCCCCAGTCCCCACGAACAGCATTAAGTTTTCACCATAATCACTGTGCAATTACTTTTGCGAGAAATATTCTCTGGAATATTTCCTTGAATAACCTGTTGTAGTAAACTTTCGCGACTAGCCCCTAAAACAATCACATCACTATTTTCTTGTTCGGCACACTCAAGTACAGCTTCAGTAACAGAATCAGCTAGGACTGGTGTAGCTGTTACCTTACCTTTAACTCTACGTTGCAGAAAGCGAACAGATTTATCTAGTAATGTTGTATCGGGTAAAGATTCGGGAGATTGGAATACTTGGCATACATTGATTTGCGGGAATGTACTTAAAGAAGTCAGGGCAGGTAATAATTTAATTGCTTGTCTGGAGTTGGGGCCGCCTGCCATTGGCAGCAACCAACGATCGAAAGCTCTTTTATCATCGAATTTAGCTAGAACAACATCACAAGGTGCTTGTCGAATGACGGTATCTACTACTCTGCTGAAAACTCTACCAGGTGTTGATGTAGTACCTTTCCAACCCATCAATACTAAGTCAATATGTCGTTCTTTTACAGTCTCCAAAATTGCCTCAGCAACATTATGGGCAACTCGGATCTGGGTGTGGATGGGAATTCGCCATTTTTCTGCTAATAGTGTTGCCCTTTGCAAAAGATGATGGCTTTTGGTGGTTTCTACTGGTGTTTCAGATGGGACGCGGCTAGATGGAACGATAATCACTTGCAAGCATTCTATTTCGTAATTGCGATCTTTAGCGATCGCTACTGCCATTTGTAGTAAAGTCTCAGCTGTCTGGGGATGTGACAGTGGTACTAATAGCCTTCCTTTGCCTGTGGCTGGTGCATGAGTTTGGTAAACCACATAAGAAGGTGCTGATTTTGGTTCTATCTGTTCAGTATTACCACTGAGGCGTTCTGCTTCTGTGCGGATAATATCGCTGCGAGTGATAATTCCTACTAGTTTTCGGCCTTCTGTAACGGGTAAGCAGCTGAGGTGATAGCGATTGAGTATGTGCAGCACATAGGCTAATGTCGCTGTGGGACTGACTGTTACAGGCTCCGGTGTCATAATTTCCCTGACAGTTCTATCTCCACTTAATTGTTGGGAGGCAATATCAATTAAATCTTTTTGGGTGATAATACCTGCAACTTTACCATTTTCTAAAACAGGGAAATTGCGATGGTGAGATTGAGAAAATGCCTGTACTGCTTCATCAACGCTCATCTGACTAGATAGGGTTTCAACACGCGGCTGCATGACATCTGCGGCGGTTAATTGTGCTAAAAGCCCCTCTGTAGTTGGTTCTTTTGTAATGTGAATTCCTTTCCACTCTAGTAGAAGATCGTAGAGCGATCGCTTGTCAATTTTTTCCGCCACTAAATAGGCAACTACAGACACAATCATTAACGGTAACACCAGATTAAAATCTGTTGTCATTTCAAACACAATGATTACTGCTGTAATTGGTACTTTGGAGACGGCGCTAAAAAACGCAGCCATACCCACATGAGCATAGGTTGTTGCAGCACTCATTCCCAGCAAATGCTCTTGTGCAGTACCCACCAAATAGCCAAGGGCAGCTCCCAACACCAAAGTAGGAACTAGTAAACCCCCTGGCGCTCCAGAACCGTAAGTGACAATAATGAGGGTAAATTGGACTAAAAGAGCGATCGCTGCAAATACCCAGTCAGCATTACCCACAAGTAAAATTTCTCTCAGTCCGGCATTATTGCGAAAAGTTACGGGCAATAAAGCGATCGCAACACCAGTAACTAACCCAACAATTCCAATTCGCCAAGGTAAACTCAAGTTTAGTACGCGGCGGTTAATTGCCAGACTGGCAAGAACACCCTGATTAAAGACAATGCCCAATAACCCAGCCAACACTCCTAATATGAGGTAGAAAGGGATTTCCTGGGCGAAGAAGGTTGTATCTGGCAGTACTAAATTTAGATGATTCAAATCTAAGCTGTGACTGCCATAGAGTCGAGAGATAACTGAAGCGATGAAAGAAGCTAAAATCGCAGTGCCAAGAGTAATGCCTGAAACATCTTGTAATAATTCTTCTACGACAAAAAGTACACCTGCGATCGGTGCATTAAAAGCCGCAGCTAACCCAGCCCCGGCTCCGGCGGCGATCAGTTGGCGACGATGTTCTGGAGAAGTCGGCACCCAATTACTCAATTGATTGGCCAAAGCTGCCCCTATTTGCACAGTGGGCCCTTCCCGTCCTAGAGGCATTCCAGAACCAAGCACGAGTGTAGCACTCACCAACTTGACCAAAGCAATCCGCAGATTTAACGGCATCGGTACGCGAGCCAATACTGCTTTCACTTCCGACATGCCGCTACCTGATGCTTCAGGGGCGAAGCGCTCCACTAACCAACCAGCTAACATTCCTCCTACCAGTCCAATACCTGGTAGCACTAAGTACGCAGGCCAATGATAAGAAACACGTACTCGCCATGCACCTGCCCAGTCTACTGTCTGTCCTAATAGAACTGCTGCTAATCCAGAAACTAAACCAATCAAGCAAGCTTCTAAAAAAGCAAAGCGCTTTGGTCGAAGCAACTGACGCCAAAGCCTCAACCAGAGAATTTTACCCCTGACTAACATGTTTTTAGCAATCACTTCTCATCAGCGGAGATACGGAAATATACAGATATCTAAATATCATGTCCGATAAATTACTTATGATATATCATTGCGAGTCCAACGTAGACACCTCAAACATGGCTTCCGGACATGATATAAAATGTCATACCGTTAACTCTATTCATAGTATTTCGTAAAAAAATAAAATTTTAATAAAATTTTGGTTGATAAATAAAAAACTGTTAGAGCTGATTCGTAAAGAAAATCTTAAGGAGACTCAAATCATTACTAGATCTAAGTTTCAGCGAATAAGTGCTGTATTAACTCGAATTCCTGAAACCCTTACAAGGTAAGTATTTTACTTTAGTTTACAAATTAGCTCTTAACGGGGAACAGGGAATAGGGAATAGGGAATAGGGAATAGGCAACAGGGACTCTCTGTGGTGGGGGATTTGAGCAAGCACCAAGACTTTCCGCCTGTAGGCGGGGGACTCAAACCGTCTTAATATCATGTCCGCATCATTAGTTATGATTCCCACAGCCATTGCACCCCACCCCGCAGGCGGGGTGGGGTTTTTCGGGTTTAATAATTAATCAAGCGGACACGATATTAGTGGGGAGAGGGAACGAACTGTTAAGAGTTCTCTCTCCCGAAGAAAGTTAACAGTCAACAGTCAACAGTCAACAGTCAACAGTCAACAGTCAACAGCCCAAACCAGAATCATTTATTTTTTGGAATTCATATTCTGCTGGCAAGTAGCCACGGGAAGTTTAACAGTAAAAGTTGCTCCTTTACCTTCTCCCCCACTCTGGGCTTCCACTGTGCCTCCATGAAGCTCGACCAAGTGACGGGCGATGGCCAAACCAAGTCCCAAGCCGCCAAACTCCCTTGTAGTTGAGCCGTCGGCTTGGCGGAAGCGCTCAAAGACGTGTGGTAGAAATTCTGCTTTGATGCCCACACCAGTGTCCCGTACAATCACCTCGACAAATGAGTTAGCAGGCTGAAGCTGCACTTCAACGCGCCCACCTTGGGGGGTAAATTTAATAGCGTTGGCAACGAGGTTCCATATTACCTGCTGAAGCCGATTTGGGTCTCCTAAGATGGGTTCCACATTGGCAAGTTGTAGCTGTAAATCAATGTCTTTAACTTCGGCGGCGTGGCGTACTGAATCTATGGCACTGATGATGACAGTGGCTAAGTTTAGCGGCTGTGGTTCGAGGCGGAGTTTCCCAATCACGATGCGCGATGTGTCAAGGAGGTCATTTACTAGTTGTGCCTGGGCTTTAGCGTTGCGCTCAATGGTAGCGATCGCTCGTTGTGTCTTTTCTGGGTCGAGCTTCCCAGCACCCAGTAACTGGGCCCAGCCTAAGATGCCGTTGAGAGGGGTTTTGAGTTCGTGGGAAACGGTAATTAAAAACTCATCCTTGAGACGGTTAGCGGTTTCTGCTTCGGCCCGCGCTGTCTCCACCTGCCTTAAGTGTTCGTCCCGTTCTCGCTGGCGCTGTTGCAGGAGGTCAGCGGAAAATTTTAAAGCTTCGCTTAACAAAGCTACTTCTTTAATAGGCGAGGGTTCGATGTGCGGATATTCACCTTTGGCAAGGGATTCTGCGGCGCAAGCAGCCGAAGCAATACTTTGAGAAATCCACTGCGAGAGGATAAGAGCGCCCACACCACTGACCACAAGCAATGCTAAGCCAGAGCCAACAACAAGCCACATCGCTCGACGAGTGGGACTTTCAATGATTTCCACGGGAACAACAACGGCACTCGTCCAGTGAGAAAAATTGGTTCGGCTGAAGGCAACATACACTGCTGCTCCCTCCAAGGTAGTCTCGCGGTAGACTGTCTCAGTTGTTGAAGCGATTCGCTTTAAAAAAGACGGAGTACCTTGCTGCCCCACAAAGCGCTCAGGATGGCGAGTCCGGGCTACAACAACACCATTACCGTCAATAATAGTACGCGTCCACTCTCCATCAATAGGTGTCTGGGTCTTAATGGTACTAGTGATTGCTTCTGAGGTAATCAGGGCACTAAGGACATACCGTAGCTTGCCTGAGCGGATGACGGGAACGCGTACGGGGAAAACCCATTTTTGCTTCAGACGTGCAAAGGCAAGATAACCCACAGTGGGCTTTTGTGTTTCGACAACACGCCGCACACTTAATGGCTCATTTGCTTTTGGTAAGGCAATGCCAAAGGGACGAAAGGTATTGAAAACCTGTTGTCCGTCTGGCGTTAAGAGAACCACACTCAACCAAGTCGGCTGTGTCTGTGCTGTACGCAGTGCCTCGTGATAAAAGGCTTTTAATTCACTTTGGTCGAGTCTGTCAGAGGCTGCCAGTGCTTGGAGAGTCCTGGTTGTGCTGGAAAACTCGCGCTCTATATCTTCAGTGAGATTGCGTGCTGCTATAACCAGACGGCGTTCTGATGCTGCACGCTCCTTGAGCGAAAGTTGATATACAACAGCAACACCGAAAAGGACTACTGGGAGTAAAGCCCCTGCTACCAGTAACACAAGATGCCACTTCAGAGTCAACGTGCGTCTGCCGACAGAATTAAAGTCATTATTTATACTTGTTTTTGGCAAACCGACTCCCAAGTTTGAAGGGAATTCGATTTTATCCGATCTTGTCACGCTCTTTTGCTGAAAGCACATCCAGTTATTTTTGTGCTGTAATCATGGTATTTTAAGTAAAAACCGAGGCATTAGCCTTTATTATTGTAGTCTATTCAACTGCAACTTGCTATGTAAGTTGTTACCTATTGGAATTGCACATTAACTCAAAAGTCCTCTGTTACAAAGTTCTGTTTTAAGGAAGCCTTGGCTCAAACAAAAGCGCTTTGTCCTTAAACAATCGAGATAAATTGTTACATGACATAAGCAGTAAAATTAACTAGATTGTCTTGACCAAATCTTAACGCATCACCGTTTAATAAACGATATTGCATTCCAGGAGTTAGAAGATTGTTATTTAAATAAATACCATTTGTACTCATGTCAACAATCATATATGCATTTTGCGACCAGTCCCAATCGACTCGCGCATGACGACGAGAGACTATTCCTTCATTGGGAATACCGGTTAAATCAATTTCTGGCGGTGCTATTCCTGGGCTTTGACTGCGACGACCAATAAAACCTCCTTCACCAACGAGGTGAAATTCTCTACCGCTGCTATGAATTAGCTTTAAAACTGGCGCTCTTTGAGGTGGGGGGGTATAAACAGGAGGTGTTTGTGGATAAGAAACTCGTGGTTGATAGACTGTTGAATAATCTGCGGGGGTTTGTTGAGGAACTTGGTAGTTGGGTTGTTCTGTTCGCTGGTATTGGTTTGGTGGTTGTTGAATTGGTGGTTGTTGAATTGGTGGTTGACTGGGCTGTGGCTGAATAGGTGGTTGTGGTGTAGGAGTCACTACATTCCCTATGGGAGTGGAGCACCAGGGACAAACCTTAGCATTGTTAGGCAGGGCGCGGTTAAAATATTCGCAACTAGGATTAGGGCACCGATTTGCAGGCATAAGAATTTATATCATCAGGCATAGGTTGTAAAGCGACAAGACCTACTTTGCTAAGTAAACACTGACCCTGACGAGTTGTGAGCATCCGGGCAAATGTAGAACCACCGACTTGGCGGTTGCTGTCTTGAGGGTACACTACAAAAATAGGGTATCCCAAAGGATAGCTTTGGAAAGTAGTAACATCAACATAATAATCATCATGCTGACACAAGTCATCTGAGGGATTAATAGAGCGACGATCGCGTTTTTGAAACAATGGTTGGGTAGCTGGCTTGTTACCGTTGGCGATGGCTAGGGGATAACCACTACACTGTTTCCACGTTTTACTGATAATCCCAAAACTGATAATCCCGGTAGCTCTTCCCTCTAAAGTCTCGCTACGTATTTGATTTTGGGTTTTTGTGGTGTCTTGTTGAGTAACTTTGGCTGCAAATAAAGCTTTGTCTTGGGGATTATTTTGCAAAACTATTTCTTGAAATTTAGCGATGGCTTCCGGTTCGGTGGGAGCAAAGGGTTTAATTTCCAGAGGATTGGCTAACTTGGGATTAATTTGTTGCCAATTAGTAATTTTACCTGTGTAAATTTGACGCAACTGCTCAAGGCTAATTTGACCTCCCAGAGCATTAGCTAGATTAGAGTCTCGTTTATTAAATGCCACAAAAACAATTAATCCATCATAGGCAATTTGTTCTTTTTTCAGTTGACTGGTAATTCGATTTTCTAAACTTGTAATTGCAAAGTCTTTTTTTCCTGTTTGTACTTCTTCTATACTTTTAATTGGGTTATTAACATCTGCTGATAAAATTGACTCATATTTATATATTGCTGTGGCATCTGGTCTGGGTTTAGTTAATAAATTTCCTAAACGGCTGTCGTCTACTGGTTGGGTTAAAATAAAACTCCATGTACTCTCTTTTTCTCCTGTGTAAGTAAAATTTACTGAAGGAAGATTGGGAACTTCTGCAAAAGCTCGTAGAAGCGTACCCCATTGAGTCAAATTCGGTTCATTTGTTTTCTTACCGGACAACAGCCAATACCAAATTCCTCCCCCTAGTAGTAAAAAAGCCAGGATTCCCAGCAATAAAATTAAAGGCATTGGTAAACGTTTTTGGACTTCAACAGCAGCAGAGGAACCCACTGGAATATTAGTATTATCTTCTTTGGGAAGTTGTAACAGTGCTTGACGAGCCGCTTCTGCACTTGCAAAAGGAGTTTCCAACCCCATTAAACGATAAATAAATTGTTTTAAATGATTATCTGTATCTGGCCATTGTTGATTGTCTCTAGGATCTAAAGGCTGGTTAGAAGATAAATTAGTTGTTCTTCCCACCCATAAATAAAAGGCTACCATCCCTAAAGATTGTAAATCTTGTTCTGGTCTTGCAGGGGTTGGTTGAGGAATAATCGGTGGAATAAATAAGTTTTCCCAGATGGCTAAATCACAAAAATATATAGAAAATTTTTGATGTGCTTCTAATTTAATTAAAATACTATCTAAATTAATGTTGCCGTGAGTTAAACCGAGTTGTACTTGGTTGGAAGGAAAACGTAGTTTTTGGGTATGAAGAAATTGCAGAGTTTGTAGTGCTTGATTGAGGAATTCCCGCACTTGGGGGGGTGTCATTGCTCCCTTTTCAATGATATATTTAGCTAAAGTCTGGGATGAGTCTATGCCTTTAGCGATTAAATAACAGCGTTCTATTTTATCATCAGCGATCGCTTCTTTAGTTTCCACCAGCCGGAAGTTTTGAATGCGACTATCAGCTAAACTTATCCCACCGACTCTTTTAAACGTTTCTTTACGTTTTATGGTTTCGTTTTCATTAAAGGAACGACTGGGTAGTAAATATTCTTTAATAATTACAGGTTGTTTGTCCTTTAGTTGGATACCTGAGTATAAACGACCTAAACCCCGCACGCCACAATAACTATTTATTTGATAAGTCCCCTGGCTTCCTTTAATCTCAGCTTCCTGTGGTAAAGTCGCCAGAAAACCACATTCCAAACAAAATTTAGCACCCTTGATTTGTTGTGCTGTTTGAAAAGGGCGATCGCAATTTAAGGGAGAATTATACGAACAAGGGTATTCTTGATAAAAAGATTCTAGTGAAGGCATAGAGAAATTTCGTGAATTGCGCCGACTAATTCCGTTTTACTCAACCTTTAACTAATCCTAACTTGAGTGCAGCCACAATCGCTTGAGTACGGCTAGTAACCTTCAATTTTTCAAAAATACTCGTGAGATGCGCCTTCACAGTAGCAACTGTCACATATAAATGCTTAGCAATTTCTTCATTAGAAGCACCTTGAGTTAACCAATATAAAACTTCTTGTTCTCTTTCTGTTAAATGTACTTGCTGACATGCTCTGATAGAAGCATCTGAATAAGCTTGGAAAAACCGAAAAAATCGACTCGCAACTTCTGAAGGTAAATAAATTTCCGATTTAGTTACAGTATTAATTGCTTCACACAATTGAGTTGCTAAGCGATTTTTAAACACATAACCAGAAGCTCCCGCCTGCATGGCGCGGAAAATCCAGTCATCTTCTTGATGAGCAGACAATACTAAAACCTTACCAGCAAAGGCAACTTCTTTCAGACGTGCCAAAACCGTAATTCCATCACATCCCGTTAATTGCATATCCAACAAAATTAAATCTGGAGTCTTCTGGTTAGCGAATTTTAAAACTTGTTCTACACAATCTGCATCACCCACAACTTCTACAGGTAATGCAGAACTAGTATTATAAAAATTCAACAGAGTACGTAACCCTTGCCGAAACCTTTCTTCATCATCCACCAGTAAAACCGAAAGCTTTTGATTATTAAGCATATTTTTTATGACGAATTACGTTAGCCCATTCCGAATTATCTATCCACTTCTTGGCCTCGGCAAAATTACCGAAAATTGTGCCCCACGTTCGGCTAAAATTTGCGCCCAAATACTTCCTTGATGATCCAAAATAATTTTTTTAGCAATAGTTAAACCCAGTCCTGTACCTCCTCGACGACGGGAATAAAAAGGGGTAAATATTTTTTGTAAATCCTCTGGAGATAATCCTGGGCCTTGGTCAGAAATTTTGATTAAAACTTCCTCTTGAAAAATCTGCCAACTACAGTTAATAATTCCAAAATTCGGACTAAAATGAACAGCATTACTCAGAATATTATCAAATACTTGCTTCATTTGCAGTCTATCTATTTTTAAAGTAGTCGATGTATCAGGAAGATTTATTTGCAGGTTTTTTTCATTAATTAACGGTTGTAAATGAGTGATACTTTCCAGAACTAAATTTCTTAAATCTTGGGGAGCGACCCTTAATTTTACACTTTGACCGCAATCAATAAGCTCCGTTAAATTAATATCTAAATCTTCGATACTTTTGCTGATAATTGTTGCTTGTTCTTGCCAAGGGTTTTCCTTTAAACCCAAGCATAAATTATGTGCATATAACCCAATCAGCCCTAAAGAATTACGCAATTGATGACCAACTCGATGCAAAATATCTTCTAAAAGTTGAATTTCAGTTTTTTGTCTTCCATAGCCTAAGTAAATATCTACATACTTACCCAAGAGCATGGCAGAGCGTTTTATGTATAATTGCAAATTATCTGAAATAGATTCATCAGCAATGATTTGGATGTATTCTGGTTTTTGGTTTCTATAGCCTATCGGGCAAATATAACAAATGGATGAAAAATTTTTCAATTCAAATTTCTTGACAGTAAACACAGGTGGAAAGTCTGTCAGCCAAGCTTCTGAACGCAAATAAATTAAATTTTTTTGAGAAAACGGAGATTGGTGTTGACGATAATTGATAACTTCTTGATGATTTTTCAGTAAAGAATCATAATAGACAATCCGAGCGAAAAAAATTGGTTCCTGACTAGTTAATTGTTCAGACTCAAGTTGACAAAAACTTTTGATATCTGAAGAACTCAAAGAATTAGAGACATTTTCTAGTTTATGTTGAGAAAAGCCTAGCGTCATAGCTTCACTCGCTTTTTGTAGCAAATATTTTTACTCTTCTGTTGTCTAGTATAATTTTATGCAGTCTCATCAATGTTTATTTTTTTATTAAGTTATTTTTGTAACCAAATTATTACAAAGAATTATTAAGTTTTTATTCACAACTGTAACAGGCTTTTTAAGTTTTTAAAGTATATTATAGTAGTCCGATTTGATTAATGAACTGAACTGTATATGCAGGCAAGAGGCAATAGGCAATAGGCAACAGGGTTATAAAAGAGTAAAGTGTACGGAATTTTATTCAAAAATCAAATAGGATTCCTATATAGTCCTTGGTTTTGATTTATCGGCAATAGGAAAGTAAAATTTTGAGTTGTATAAAGTTGTTTGAAAAATAAAATATGAATTTTATAGCACTGCTAATTCGTAATAAATCGATAAATATTGTAAGATAAGCTTCTTGTTCAGAGTAGAATAGGCTCTTTGACTCATTCCCCAAAAATAAATATAGTACATCCAAATCAAAAATACTCCAGACTAATCTACACACTAGAGTTCCTATTTTTCGGATTTTTAATAAATGTTTTTGCCAAACATGAGATTTTCTCTGTAACATCAACAAAACTGGTGCACACTTGCTTGCCTGTTGATACTTGGTGTCAGGGTTTTGATGCCAAAATTTTTTTCCCTACTTCCCACTCCCTTTTTTCAAGGCATATCTAAATATTTATGTCTAACCAAATCTGCAATTGTCTCAACAAGGTTGGCTGGCTCGACAGGCTTGGGAATATGGCGTTGAAAACCTGCTGAAATTGCTTGTTGATAATTAATTTCGCCAGCATAGGCAGTCAGAGCAATGGCTGGAATTTGTCCGCCTTGTTCTCGTGGTAAGTTTCTGATTTGCCGCACCAGCATATAGCCGTCTACCTCTGGCATTCCGATATCACTGAGCAATACATCTGGCTGGAAGCACTTTAAAGCAATCAGCGCTTCTTGTGCTGAGTTAACGGCGATCGCTTTTCCTCCATACTGCTCAATGAGAAAAGCCAGAAACTCCCGTGTATCGGCATCATCATCTACCACTAAAGCTCGGATATCAGTCAAATCCAAATTTGGCTCAGATAGTCTTTTTTCTTGGTTGATTTGGGGTGAGGTTGGTATGAGGGGCAGTTTCACGGTAAATATTGCCCCCTGTCCTTCTCCAGGACTTTCAGCCTCGACAGTTCCGCCATGCATTTCCACTAAGTGACGAACAATCGCTAATCCTAGCCCCAGTCCTCCAAATTTTCGAGTTGTAGCGCTATCTTCTTGGCAAAAGTGTTCAAACACATAGGGCAGGAAGTCTGGGGAAATTCCCTTACCCGTATCCCTGATGGTAATCTGGGCGAGTTTTTCATTTGTGATTTGTGGTTGTTCTTCTGCTACCGATGAGAGCTTGACTTCAACCCGACCACCTGGTGGCGTGAACTTGATGGCATTGGAGAGCAAATTCCAAACTACTTGCTCTAATCGACTGGGGTCACCCAACACTAGCTCTACGTCTGGTTCAAGCATCGTTTGAATTTCAATGGACTTAGCTTCTGCGGCCAACCGCACCGTTTCCATTGCTGCTAGAATCGTCGATGCTAAATCCACTGGACAAACATTCAGGCTAAGTTTCCCCCGCAGAATCCGAGAGATATCCAGTAAGTCTTCAATTAATTGAGCTTGTAACGTAGCATTGCGGGTGATGGTACTCAGGGCTTTCGCGGTTTTGGCTCGATCCAGCTTTTGAGTTTGCAACAGCTTTGACCAGCCAAGGATGGGGTTAAGAGGCGATCGCAACTCGTGGGAGACAATGGCGAGAAACTCATCTTTGACGCGGTTAGCTCGTTCAGCTTCTTCCCGTGCTGCCTGTTCCCGTGCCAAAAGCTGTTCTTGTTCTTGTTCTGCACGTTTGCGATCGCTAATGTCAATAACTGAACCGATGTATCCTTGAAATTCACCATCCACCCCAAACCAGGGACTTGCAGCATCAATCGCCCAACGATACTCACCATCTTTGCGCCGCAAGCGATACTCTAAGCGGAACGGCTCCTGGCGAGTGTTTGCGCCCAGAAAGACGTTTCTGGAGGATTCCCGGTCTTGGGGATGCACGGCATTAGTCCAGCCGAACCCCAAGCCCATTTCTTCGGTCTGACCAGTAAACTCATACCAGCTTTGGCTGAGGTAGGTGCAATAGCCTGTGGGATCGGTGACCCAAATCATCACTGGGGCGTTGTCTGCCATATTGCGGAAGCGCTCCTCGCTTTCCACCAGTGCTTTCTCTACTTGTTTGCGATCGCTAATGTTCGTGAATAGGATGGCAAACTTATGGCTGTGCGCTCCACCGATACGAAAGGCGTTGACATCGAACCACCTATTCATTGCTAGGGATTGATTTTCAAATCGCACGGGTTCCCCCGTGACCACCACTGTGCCGTAAATCTCAAACCAAGAGGCTTCAAGATTGGGAACGAGTTCCCGTGCCGTTTTCCCTAATACTTGCTCCAGTCCTGTCAGCTTTTCAAATTCTGGATTGACTTCGAGGAACCGATAATCATGTGGTTTACCGTTCTCGTCAAACAGCATTTCGCACAGGCAAAAGCCTTCATCAATAGACTCGAACAACATGCGATACCGATGTTCGCTTTCCTGTTGGGCAAAGACAGAGCGATCGCGCTCAAACACGATGCTAGCAACTTGAGTACCAAACTCAGCTAATTGATATTCCCAATCACTCGGCATTCGTGCTTCCTCGAAGCAAAGCATCAAAGAACTCACGGGCTGGTTGTCCATGCTCATCACAGGGGTGGAATGGCACGCCATTATACCATGACCCACGCATAAGTTTCGCCATTCCTGCGACCACCGTTTATCGTTGGCGATATCTGCACAGGTAACAGATTGTCCAGAAAAGACTGCCTCACCACAGGTGCCGATGCACAGGTCATTAATCGGAGCATCTTTAAGTCCTTTACCGAAGGATGGCGCAAAGTCCGGGGTAATGGAGTAGTTAAACTTCTGTCGTTGGGCATCAGTCAGCAGGATACAAGCACGGGTGCGGGGATTGAGATTCGATATCGAAGCACACACGGCTTTTAGACATTCATCCAGAGGATGCCCTGAGGCGATTAATTCCAGCAGTCTCTTCTGCTCCACCAGCATCAGTTGTGCCTGTTTACGTTTGGTAATATCTTCAGCGATTCCCCCCACATACAACAACTCGCCATGAGCGTCATAAATGGGAAAACCACGATCGTTAATCCACACAAGGGAGCCATCTGGACGAATTATCCGATACTCCTGGCTAAATCCGCCTTGAATACACTGCTGCCAAGCAGTTTGAATGCGTTGGCGATCGTTGGGATGAACAGATTCAATGAAGCGGTTTAAGTCTGTATAAATCTCGGTAGCCGAGCGACCCCACACTTGCTCATAGGAAGGGCTGACATAGACCAGCCGATACTCATAGGCATGTGTAATCCAAATCACATCGTTGCTGTTCTCGGCAAAACTTCTGAATCGGGCTTCACTTTCTTGCAGGGCGGCTTCGGCTCGTTTGCGCTCAGTAATATCAACGGCAGTTCCGAGAAACTCAACAGCTTGCCGCAACTCCCCTTCACCTGCGAATATTGCTTGGCCGTTGGCAGATATCCACCGCTCACTACCGTCGTCCCAGATAATGCGGTAGTCAATCTCGTAAGCCTTCGACAATTTCGGATCGAGGGCAGTGTTTGTAGCATTCATAACCCGCGAGCGATCGCTTGGGTGAATGCGCTCGATAACCTGTGAGAGGGGCAACACCACAGCATCCTCTGGCTCACCCCAAATTTGGCGCATCCGTTCGTCTAACTCGACTAGATTCGTATCGGGATCGTAATGCCACGTTCCAATTTGAGCAATATGAATTGCCAGCTGCGATCGCTCCTCGCTTCGTCGAATCGCTGCATACTTAGGGTCGCTCATGGGAGTGGAACCGTCCATGATTTTTTTCCATACTCTCATTGATTGACCTAGCTTCTTAATATATCAAAAGCATGATTTTTCAGCTACTAGATGAGGGAGACAAACAATTCAAAATTCAAAATGAAGAATCATCCTTGTGCCTCCTACTTCTTCACAATGCTTAATACCCAAAATATCGACAAAAGTCTAATTACTTTACAAGGGTGATACAGATAACCTAGATGCATCTGGATTTAGTTACCAGCACAACACCTTCATGCTTATCTTCGTTCTTCAAACTTTGGCGGAAATTCTAGCTGGAGGAACTTCACTTACCAGTACAGAGCAGATTGACTTCAGCCATCCGAGTAATCGTAGGGAAGAGGGAGCCGGCCCGACTCTTAATCTATATATTTATGATATTCGTGAGAGTAAGCAGTTCCAACAGGCCGGAAGGCAAGTTGAACGTAATATTACGCGCCATTTGCAAGCCGGTGTTGTCAATTGGGCACCTGTTTGGTTTGATGTTTCGGTGTTACTAACAGCTTGGGATAGGACGACTTTAGGCGAGCATCACTTTTTGAGTGAAGCATTAAGCGTACTGATGCGTCATCGAGCTTTAGAAGAGGAGTTTTTAGTTCCTGAATTGCGGGGTTACGGTAGTTTGCCAATGATGGTTGGACTACAACCTTCGCTGGAACCGGGGAGTTTATGGAGCGCTTTGAATGTACCTCTGCGCTCAGCTTTATATTTAACAGTTACCGTGCCTCTTGATACCCAAGCGACCACAGTACCTTTAGTTTGGGAACGAATTTTCGATTTGCGAAATCAAATGCATGGCACTGGTAATGGTAGTACCCAAATTATGGCTAGGCGAGTAGTAATTGCAGGTGTTGTCAAGAGTGCGACAACAAATCTGCCATTAATGGGGGCAAAAACTACTTTGCTGCGGACTAGAAAATTCATGGAAAGCAATAAAGAAGGGTTGTTCTTTTTTGAAAACCTTGAGATGGGTAACTATGTTTTAAATATAGATTGTCCTGGCTATTTACCCCAAAATGTTAATGCATTGGTAGATGACCAAAGCCATACTTTCAAAGAAATATTTTTAAATCCTGAATAATTAAGCTCTTAAGAGAGTTGGAGGAATTTTCATGGCTCGACTTGATTACTTTGCTCCTGGTGTTTATATTGAAGAATTTGACCGAGGGAGCCGACCAATTGAAGGTGTTAGCACAGCAGTAGCCGGATTTGTAGGTTTTACAGAAGATGTTCGAGATGATGCTGAGCTATTTAAGCCGATGTTGGTGACGAATTGGACGCAATATCTCAACTATTTTGCTCGTCCTAATTCTGATGGTTTCACTGATTTTAATGCCTACTTACCCTTTGCGGTTTATGGTTACTTCATGAATGGTGGCGGTCGCTGCTGGGTAACTAGTATCGGAACTCAATTACCAGGCGCACCCAAACCTACAGCTCCCGAACCTGCGACTCTGCGAATTAATTCTCGTGGAAATCGTCCAGCTTTGCGCTTTACTTTGCGCCCCGAACAAGCAGCAGGGGGATTAGTAAACATCATTATTACCGATGGTTCTCCCCGTGCTTTACCTGAAGGTACTGAAGGAGAAGCTCCTCCAAATACTGGGGAATACTTCACTATTCAAATTCGTCGGGGAGATGAAGTTTTAGAGCAATACGAAAACTTGACCATGAACCGCGAACCCGGTCAGGTTGCGACTTATGCGCTAGCGGCTTTGAGAAATTCTATGTATGTCACCGTAGAAGATTTGACTCAAAGCGGACAGCCTTTAACTCGCCGTCCGGTTAATGGTCAGTACGAATTAGCACCACCCATTGTTGCTACACCGCCGGACAGATTTTCACGAGATTTAGAAGGAGTAAGAGACGATCGCACCGGGGTACGCGGTATTTTTGAAATTGATGAAATCACAATGCTGGCTTGTCCTGACTTGATGCGGGCTTATCAAGAGCAAGTGCTGAATTTGGATCAAGTCCACGGCATCATGGAACTAATGATTAGCATGTGCGAAGGTTCCGCCAGTGGTGATATTCCCAATCCACCAAACCGCATGGTTTTACTTGATACACCACCTGATGCTGTCAAACCGCAACAAGCAGTGGATTGGTTGAATAGATTTAACCGTCGTTCGATGTTTGGAGCGTTGTATTATCCTTGGATCAAAGTACCCAATCCACGCGATCGCGGCAATCCCATTTTAGTACCTCCTTGCGGTCACGTCATGGGCGTTTGGGCACGCACCGACGAAACCAGAGGAGTATACAAAGCACCTGCAAACGAAGTACCCAGAGGCGTAATTGGTCTGGGTTACGACACCAACTTCCGCGAACAGGAACTATTGAACCCCCTTGGTATCAACTGCATTCGTAGCTTCCCAAATCGGGGTATCCGCATCTGGGGTGCGCGGACTTTAGTCGAGCCAGATAAAACCGAGTGGCGTTATATCAGCGTCCGGCGGTTAATTAGTTACTTAGAAAAATCAATTGAATTAGGTACACAATGGGTAGTTTTTGAACCCAACGATCAAGATTTATGGGCCCGTGTCCGCCGTACCGTCAGCAACTTTTTAGAACGAATTTGGCGTGAAGGTGCTTTATTTGGCGATTCACCAGAACAAGCATTTTATGTCAAATGCGATGCCGAACTTAATCCACCAGAAAGCATAATTTTAGGTCGTTTGTATGTCGAAATCGGAGTTTGTCCCGTAAGACCAGCCGAGTTTGTCATCTTCCGTATCAGCCAATGGAATGCACTTGACGAACAGCAATAAATTGTTGGGCATAGGGGATGGGGAGGTAGGGGAAAGGTTAAAGGTTAAAGGGAAAAGGGATAAATTTAACCTTTTCCCCTTACCCTTTCCCCCTTACCCCTTTCCCTTTCCCCATTCCCTGGAATGCCCAATGACTAATGACTATTCACTTATTTTAGGAGATGAAATATGCCTGGAGAATATGTAGTTGCGTCTGTGTTCTATTTTGAAGCAGACGGTATCACTGAAAAATTCGTTCAATCAGTCACCGGATTGGGTGCAAAAAATAATGCCACTAAAGGTGTTAGAGGCTCAAGTAAAAATGGTAAGACATTACGACAAAATCTTCCAGGGCAGGCAGAGTTTAATAATGTCACAATTACCATGAATTACAACGGTGATGAAAGTTTGCACAAATGGTTTTTAGCTTGTAGCGAAGATGGAAAACCTCGTCAATGGGATGAAAATCGCAAAGCAATTTCCGTTGTTGGTTATACCCAAGATAAGAAAACTGAAGTCATTCGTTATAACCTGAAATCTTGCTTCCCTGAATCATATACAGGCCCAGAATTTGATGTGACGAAAAACGACCCGGCAACAGAAAAAATTGAAGTATCTATTGAGGGTTATGAAATTATCGCACAACAAAAAGAAGTCAGAGCTTAGATATTGGTAATTGTGAAATAAGGGACTTCTAAGTCAAAAAATATTCTATTGTTATTGTTGATTGTTGACTGTTGACTGTTGACTGTGAACCGTCAACGGTCAACACTTAGCAACTGGAGTTCCCTCATATTTTTAATATGATTACCCATTGTCCAGTCCCCAGTTCCCATTTACCTAGCATCAAAAACAATGGCTGCCATACCAGAAATTCTCACTAATTATCGTTTCTTTTTAAGATTAGACATTGGTCAAAATGATAGCGATGGCTATTTTTTGGAATGTCAAGGCTTTAAAAGAACGCAGGAAGTAATTGAAATTTGTGAAGTCACTTCTCAAAAATGGGGAACTGCTTCCAAAGGTAAAGCAGTGAGAACAAAACTTCCTGGTAATGCTAAAAGTGGGAATATTACTTTGCGTAAAGGGTTGAACGCTTCCAAAGATTTATGGAAGTGGTTTGAGGATGTTGAAGCCGGCAAGTGGGCCGAAAAACGTGAGTTTATTTCTTTATCTATTTACGATCAGGCATCTAATAAAGAAGCTAGATTTGAATTAGCTGGGGCTTGGCCTACCAGTTACAAAATTGCTGATGTCAACGCTAACAGCCATGAAATAGAAATTGAAGAATTGGAGATTGCTTTTGAGGAATTTCAACGCACGCAATAAATCGGAGGGGAAAAGGGAAAGGGTGAAAGGTTAAAGGGAAAATGAAGAATCTTCCCTTTCCCCTTTCCCCCATTCAAAGCGAGAAGTCTAATTAATTTAGGAGAAATATGTTTCCCACAGAGTTTGAATTTACGCTGCCTAAAGGGTATCTGGACTCTGAAGGCAACCTCCACCGCAAAGGTGTAATGCGATTATCAACAGCCATAGATGAGATTGCACCTTTGCGCGACCCAAGGGTAAAAGCAAATCCAGTTTATGCCACTATTATTATTTTGTCCCGCGTGATTACCCACTTGGGTGCTTTAACTGATATTAGTCCTGCAATAGTAGAAAACTTTTTTGCCCAAGATTTAAATTATCTCCAAGATTTTTATCGTCGAATTAATGGCTTGGAAGCGGAAAATTCTTCAGTAGAAGATGTGGTGCTTCAGAGTTGAGGGGATGGGGGAGATGGGGAGATGGGGAGATGGGAAGATGGGGAGCAGGGGAAGAATAACTCTTCACTCCTAACTCTTCACTCTTCACTCTTAACTCCTCATTCCTAACTCTCAATGCCCCATGCCCAATGCCCAATGCCCCATGCCCTGTTTGCTTAAATGACTGAATAAAAATAAAAATACAAGCCCCAAAATTTATGATGGGGATTGTATTTTTGAATTTTGAATTTTGAATTCGGAGCGAAGCGACGCAATGCCCCGTAAAAAGGATAATCTCTGCACTGAATTTACTTTCACTCTCCCTAGAGGTTTGAGTGATGGTGAAAATCGAGTACATCGTCAAGGAGTAATGCGTTTAGCCACTGCTAAAGATGAAATTTTGGTACAAAAAGAACGTAAAGTGCAAGAAAATCCAGCTTACGGAATGTTGGTAATGCTTGCACGTGTGATTACTCGCTTGGGTAGTTTGAATTCTGTTAGCCCGGAATTACTTGAAGGATTGCTGTTACATGATATTGCTTATCTCAGGGAATTTTACAATCGAATAAACCAGCAAGGTAATGCACATATTCCGACACAATGTCCGCACTGCAATACTCAATTTTCAGTGGAGCTAGAACTGGCGGGGGAGTCATAAGCTACCCCTCTGATAATTTATATGAGGAGGTAGCTTTTGTTGCTTATCATTTTCATTGGTCACAAGATGATATTTTAAATTTAGAACATACTACCCGTCAGCGTTGGGTAGCCGAAATCAATAAAATTAACCAAAAATTAATATGAAAGTAAAAGTTAGCTATTCACCAACTCTTAGTGAAATCAATGAAGTTGACCTAACCATAGACACTGTAACGAGGGGAGAATGGACTGTGGGTCGCTCTCCTACTTCTGATTTGGTGTTGGACAGCCCTGATGTTAGTCGGCAACATGCAAAGTTTTTTGTCAAAGGCGGCACTTATTACTTTAGCGACCTTGGTAGTAGAAATGGCTCGATAGTTAATGGTAAACAAGCTGAAAAGGAACGACCATATCTTTTGAATGATGGAGATGTGATCCGTATTGCAGATTATGTTCTGATTATGGAAGCGATCGCTCCGATGACTGAGCAATTACCTGAAACTGTCTTCAGAATTATAGATCCTTCTTTATTTTCTCGACAGCGATCGCCTGAAAATATCAGTAGTCCTAATGTTGCTAGTCCACCACCACAGGTAGTCAACGAAGTTTCAACGCCAATTAGCGAAGTTTCAGCAGTTGCTTCTACTCAAACTGATGATGACATCCCTGTTGTGGAAGCCACCACTCCAGAAAACATAGTCCAGCCACCAGAAGCTATCAGCGAAATTCCACACGATGTCCGTAATGATATTGTAGATTTGCGTACATTAATTGTAGAAGAAGAACGTACCGTAAATTTAGATAACGTAGAATTTGCAGAAGTCAGCGAAGTTGCATCTCATGAAACTCAAGATGTTATCGAAACTCCTGAGGAGGAAATTACACTAAGGCAAACTACTGAGGACAAAGTTACAGATTTAGAAGCAGCACTGGCAGCAGAAGCTACTTTTGTGCAACAACGGCGTGAAATCGAAAGTGCTGTTCCCCAAGCTACTGAGGAGCGGGATGCCGAACTAGAAGCTGCACTCGAAGCAGAAGTCACCTTTGTCCAGCCACGTGATATTACTGCTGATGATGTTTCACAAACTACTGAGGAGCGCGATGCCGAATTGGAAGCCGCACTAGAGGCAGAAGTTACCTTCGTGCAGCCCCGTGACATATTCAATCGAGTACCCCAGGAGAATGTTGTTCCTGGAGTTATTGAAGAAGAAACTCCAGAACAACCAGTAAATTTAGAGACACCAATTACTACAACAGACACCGCAGATGTTGAGGAAGTGACAAGTAATGTTACTCCTGAAACTCCTGAAATTCATCAACAAGCAGAGATTGAACATCAGGATACATCCAGCCAAGCCATAGATGAAACCAAGGAAGAGCCAGTAAATTTAGACACTCCAATTCATCCAGTAGACTTTGCAGATGCAGATGAAGTCAGAGTTGATGAAACAGTCAACCAAGTTCCGGAAGACGTAGACATTCAACATCAGGACACATCCAGCCAAGTTATAGAGGAAACTAACGAAGAATTAGTAACTTTAGACACTCCAATTTATCCAGTAGATTCTGTGGATGCTGATGAAGTCAGAGTTGATGAAACAGTCAGCGAAGTTCTAACTGCACCTGATGATAACGTTTCAGAAGTTTTCAGCAATCAATATATTGATTTGAGTGATAGAAGTCCAGAAGCAATGAATGTCAATGAAGTTTCCACTTTCGAGGAAATTCCATCTTTCGAGCCAGTAGAAAACGAAGCTCCTGAAATCATCACTCCAACCGTTGCAGAAGTTTCTGAACCACAAGCAACTGAATCTCAGGAAATTGCAGAACAAATAGATGTCACTGAGCCTGAAAAAGCCATCGCTCAAAGAAACATAGTACTCATTGCTCACGAAAACAAGAAATCAGAACTTGGAGAATTTGTAGCTGAGCATCAGGAATTTTTCTCACAGAGTCATACAATTACCTGGCCATCAGTTAGCGAAGTTTTACATCAACAAGCTGGTATAACTGTTAGTCAACAAACCCCCGCCCCAACTTCTGGAGGATTTCAAACAATTGCTTCATTGGTTGGTTCAGGAGAAATTTTAGCAGTGATTTTCTTGAGAGATTTGCTACAACCTCAACCAGGCCAAGCAAATGAAGAAGCCTTGCTGAGATTATGCACAATTAATCAAGTTTTACTAGCAACTAACGTACCAACCGCAGAAGCGATCGTGCATTATTTGAAACAGGTAGTAAATTAGCACTAAATGGAGAGTGGAGGAGATGAGGGAGAGGGGTAGGGGGCAGCAGAGAAAATTTTCCTCTCTGCTCCATGCTTTGCTGCCTCTTCCCATGCCCAATGCCCAATGCCCAATGCCCTGATGAAAAAAAAATGTTTGCCAAGTTCAAAAGTTTATTGAGACAGCCGGTTGTTTTGTCCAGTGCGATCGCTACAGTTTTACTAGTAGGTATTCAAAAACTTGGGGTTTTTGAAACTGTGGAAATGAGAGTCTACGACCAGATGGTGCAATTACGCGCTGACCAAGGGCCAGACTCTCGTCTATTGATTGTTGCTTTAACTGAAAACGATCTCCAAAAATGGACTTGGCCGCTGTCTGGTGAACTTTTAGATCGACTGTTAGGCAAACTTGAAGAATATGAACCACGAGCTATTGGTTTAGATATTTTTCGCGATTTACCAGTACAACCTGGTCACGACAAACTACTACAGCGTCTACAACAAAGCGATCTCATCATTCCTATATGCAAACATTCTGGTTTTAAAAATCAGGGAATTGCTCCTCCTAAAGGTGTTGAACCAGAGCGAGTGGGATTTAGTGATGTTGTTGAAGATACTGATTCTACTATTCGGCGCAATTTATTATTAGTAAGTTCGGATGAATCTGACCCTTGTAAAAGTACATATTCCTTCGGTTTACAGCTAGCACTCAAATATTTAGAAGTTGGTGGTATTCAACCAGAATTTACGGCGAATCAGGAATTAAAATTACGAAATATTGTATTTAAACCCCTAAAAAGTAATGCTGGTGGTTATGAAAAAGCTGATACCAGCGGCTACCAAATTTTGCTTAATTATCGTTCTGGTCATCAAATTGCCCAACAAGTCACAATTACAGAGATACTTGAAGATAAAGTTAAACCAGATTTAGTCAAAGGCCGGATTGTTTTAGTTGGTTCCACAGCAAGTAGTTTACTTGACATTTTAAATACGCCATTTGCTAGTGGTAAGTCAGATAATTCTGGCAAGATGGCAGGAATTGAAATTCATGCCCAGAGTATTAGTCAAATTCTCAGTGTTGTTCTGAATCAACAGCCTTTATTTTGGTTTATCCCTGAGTGGGGTAAAGTTCTTTGGATTTGGGGATGGACTGTAGTTGGTGGTTTATTAGTATGGCGAATTCAACATCCTTTAGCTTTAGGATTGGCAGGAGCAATAGCCTTGTCAGTTTTATTTGTAGGTAATTTCATGATTTTTATTCAAGCAGGATGGTTACCAATAATACCTCCAATTTTGGGTTTAGTATTTAGTGGTGGGAGTGTCCTTGCCTATACTGCTTATCAAACCAAACAAGAACAAAAAGAAATCACCCAACGAGTCCAAGAACACCAACAATTAATTATTGAATTACAAGGTCTTTTACGCCAACGGGGTGATGCTTCCAATGAAGCGCCAACAGTAATTGCTGATTCTATTGGGCAAGAAATTGCATTAGGGACGCTACTAAACAACCGTTATAGAATTACCGAACGCTTGGGTTCTGGAGGATTTAGTAATACTTATTTAGCTCTTGATACCAAGCGCCCTGGTAATCCCCAGTGTGTAGTTAAACAATTACGACCCCCCCGCCAAGATACAGAATATTTAAATGTTGTCAGACGCTTATTTGACGCTGAAGCCGAAATTTTAGAAATTTTGGGCAAGCATTCACAAATTCCCCAATTGTTGGCTTTTTTTGAAGAAAAACGTCAGTTTTCTCTAGTGCAAGAATTTGTCGAGGGTCACGCTATGGATAAAGAGCTAACCTCTGGCGTGCGACTCAAACAAACTAAAGTTGTGGAGATACTCAAAGAAGTTTTACAAGTGCTGGCTTTTATTCATAGCTATGGTGTCATTCATCGAGATATCAAACCTAGTAACTTAATTAGACGAGAATCAGATGGGCGCATTGTTTTAATTGACTTTGGTGCTGTTAAACAAATTCACCCCCAACAAGTAGAAAATCAAACTATTTCCATAGGTACTCCTAGTTATGCGCCTTCTGAGCAAATGAGCGGGTTACCAAAACTAAACAGCGATATTTATGCATTGGGAATTATGGGTATACAAGCTTTAACCGGAGTAGACCCAAGAGTATTTCGCAGAGATACAAATACTGGTGAAATTATTATCCAAACCGAACCTGATGGTAATACAGATGTTTGGCACAGTTGGCGAGACTTAGCTGAGGTTACAAATGAGTTAGTTGTTATTTTAAATAAAATGGCACATTTCGACTTTACTCAAAGATATCAATCAGCAGCAGAAGTACTAAAAGTTATCGAAAGTATTTAAGTAAGGTTTGCACAAAAAATTCTTTGGTGGGTGTAGGGAACTCTTAACAGTGTTGGGGGAACAGTTTTATTACTATTTTTTCTAATTTATTGTGGTACTAGTGGTCTATCGCATTAATTTTGATGAATTTGTAGTAAGCACTGAAGTGCTTAAAAATCAAGGACTAAAGTCCTAACTACAAACTTATTTACCCCTCGTAACTAATGGTCTATCGCATTAATTTTGATGGGTTAATCAACTTTTCAACTTCTCTTGTTTCTCTCTTCCTTTGTGTACTTTGCACGGCAGTTGCTTCAAGTCGGGGAACCCGCCCAACGCACTGCCTCGTCTTTACGGTAGCCTGCGGCAAGCCGCTGCGCGTCTACGTTAAAACCTTGTAAGTAGGTCAACTTAATTAAACATAAAACAATCGTAGTAGCGTGTCAAGGCTAAAATAGTGCATTAGAGCAGGTTTTACCTCTGCTTGATAAGGTAAAATTAAAAACTTTGAAGCGTGGCAGACCACGTAAACGATTCAAGGTGCTGGCTACCGATAAAGGCTACGACTCAAATGAGGTGAGCTTACTTATGGGTGTTTCTGTACTCTACAGCGCAATTCCTCCTTGCAGTACGCTGTACGCACGCCTTCAACGTGAAAAGGTACTCAGCATCCTTGTTGTTTCTCTTTTCCCCCATGGTTGCGGCATTTTCCGCTTTTTTTGAGATGGAGTCTGAAGAGATTAATGAAATCCTTGAAGATGTTATCGAAACACACCAAGAGACTTTTGGATCTGAGCTAGAAGCAGATCGGGTAATCGCTGAATTGCGGTCTGAGTTAAGGCTTACTCGTCAAGCCTATCCAGGGATTGAACATAGAACAGCATCACTAGAAAAATCATCTGCTGAGATCGAGGAACGTTTGTCGCAGGAGCTATCGAGAAGAAAGTTTGCGAATGCCAATGAGATTGTTGAAAAGCTCATGTTCGGAGATCAAACTCTTGCTCCAACTGTGTTGCCGACAGAGGAGTCATTGGGACTTATATCCCGTGAGCTAGTCAGTGAAGGAGCCAGCATTTTTCGACAGATCGATCCTAGAACACTGTTTGCAAGAGATGAAGGTTGGGAAGGATGGTGTCTTAACGACTTAGAGCGGTGGAGAGGTTTGTATCTTTCAGCATCTGAGAAAAATGAGGAGATATTGGTTGGAGCTGCTTGAGACAACAGCAACCTAACAAGTCAATGCAGCAGATTGACCCATGATCTTTGTGCTGAGTTCAAGGTTATTTGCAACCGATGATTTTGGTCGTTAGATGAATGCCTAAGCCAGTTACTAAGCTTAGAAAGACCCGTTAATAATTGAGACGTTAAGACCATCACGTGGTGAGGGACACTTACCTCGATATAAACAAATATAATTTATCAAGGTATTTTGATCGGGGAGTTTTCGCATTCGGTTTTTCAGGGTATTTAGATCAGCTTCGTATTGTCTCTGTTCCGCCAAGGTTGTTAGCTCGTCGTCGGCTTCACTCTGGTTCGTTAAGGTTGTTGGCTCATCGTCAGCTTCACTCTGGTTCGTTAAGGTTGTTGACTCGCTTACTTTTCCACATAAACTTAAATCGTATAAGTACAGGAATATTTGGGAGTAGGGCTGTTTCATTCGCTCATTTCCCAGAACTTGTAAGGTTTTTTTATGAGAACTTGGAGTGTTGCATAAGAGTCTATAGCTTTTGTGTAGGCATTAAGCTGCTCTTAAGTTTGGTGTTGAATATATTTTTGTATTGGTTGTTAACTGTCATACAGCGTTTTTCAGGTAAATGAAGTATACACATGGGGGCGTACCGCCATACGCCCTTCAAATTACCTGTACCTCACAAAGTTGCAATTTGCTATGTGTCAACAGCATAAAGACTGTGCAGTTTCAAAGCCTAATATAGCAAAACCAAGGGCTGGGGACATTAATAAAGGATAAAACTTAGACATAACAAGACTTTTCACCCAGTTTCCAGTTCCTTGCTATGGCTTATCTACTTGCGAGAAAGAGGAAAGTGGATACATTTTGTACACACAGCGATACTAGTTTCCCAAAGTTTGATAGAAGTAGTGTTATTTATGATTGTCATAATTAAAACAACTGACCCTCAATCATCAATGGTGAACTCTACCCTTGTTCTCACACTCTATGTCAACCCTATGACAGGGAATGATACTAATATCGGTTCCAAGTTAAGTCCGTTTAAAAGTCTCACCCGTGCTTTAAAAGTAACTAAAATCCCTACAATCATTCATTTAGCTGCTGGTATTTACAGTATGACTAGTGGCGAGGTATTTCCTCTAGTTATCCGTGGAGGTGTGAAGGTTATAGGTAATGAAGATAACAAAGGAGCGGGGATTGTAATTTCTGGAAGTGGTCAGTATCAAAGCCCCAGTTTTGGAGTGCAAAATATTGCCTTGCTGTTGTTGGAAAATGCCAGTATTTTAGGTGTAACTGTCACGAATACTTCAGCAAAAGGTACTGGTATCTGGATTGAATCGGCTGCACCTACTATAGCCAACAATACTTTAAGTAACTGTGGACGTGAAGGTGTGTTTGTCACTGGCAATGCTAAACCAACAATTGGGGATAATGTATTTGTGCAAAATACTGCCAGTGGGTTAGTGATGGCGGGTCATAGCCAGGGCGAAGTGTTGGGAAATATATTTCAAAGAAATTCTTGGGGAATAGTAATTAGTGACTTTGCGGCTCCTACCATTGCCAATAACAAATTATCAGAAAATCGCACAGCGATCGCACTTTCTCGAAATGCCCATCCCCTGCTGCGTCAAAATCTCATTGCTAAAAACACTCAAGGTGGTTTATTTGTCAACGGTAATGCAGTCCCCAATTTAGGTACTAGCGAAGATCCTGGTGATAATATTTTTCGGGATAACTCTGAATTTGATTTACACAATGTCACTACACAAAAGCTGGTTTGTGTAGGCAATCAATTGAATCCTTCCCTTGTCAAGGGATTGGTAGAACGAATTGCGGAGAAAGAGGACGCGGGGACACGGGGACATGGGGACGCGGGGACGCGGGGACATGGGGACGCGGGGACATGGGGACATGGGGACGCGGGGAATTTATCACGAACACTCTCCGCGTCAGAGCGTCCCTCACTCTTTGCGTCTGTTCTAGATGGTCATTGGGCAGAACCATTTATTCAGGCATTGGGGAGTCTGGATTTAATTCACGATTTACCTGATGATACGTATCAGTTAGATAAACCGATGACTCGCGCTGAATACGCAGCTTTGGTGGCAATTGCTTTTAAGCCCACTGCTAAACGCCCAGCAGCGGATTTTGTAGATGTATCAAAAGATTTTTGGGCGTATAATGCTATCCAAGTTGCAGCTAGAGGTGGGTTTGTTGGCGGATTTAGCGATCGCACTTTCCACCCACATCAAAATGTCAAACGGCTACAAGTCATTGTCTCTTTAGTTAACGGCCTCGGACTACCGCAAGCTGATAACAATGTTTTAGAAGTGTATAGCGATCGCCATACAATTCCCGACTATGCCGAAAAAGCTGTTGCAACTGCAACACATAAAAGAATAATTGTCAACTATCCAGACCCAAAATTGCTTGCACCTTTACGTCCGGCAACATACGCTGAAACTGCGGCGATGGTTTATCAGGCGTTAGTTGCCATTGGGCGAACATCTGCCATCAAAGAAGAATTCAGAATCAATTAATCGGGGATCGATGGGGTTTGGATACAATCCATGATACAAACATACAGTTGTCAACTCTACTTAATGTCACCGAATCTCATAGCTGTTGACCATTCACAGTTAACAGTCAACACTCAACAGTCAACAGTCAACACTTTCATTGAGCAAACCCGGAAAAACTCCCCCTCTAGTGAATGTGCAAGTTAAATGCAAAACAGCTTAAGTAATGAAGATAACTATTAAATCAATCTCTAGGCTCTTGCATTTGAGCAGTTGACAAGTAGAATGGGAAACACTGCCTATCGACTTGAAAACTCTGGGAAAAAACCATGTAGTTAAAAGCACGATACGCTATATGCGATGGGTGAAAAATCTTAGACCTATTGCCAAAAGCTAACAGCCTCATGTTAACAACACTTCCAGACACCTCTGCCAATTTGGCGATCGCGTTATTAATTCACTATAGTTTCGATCTCAGCGGGTATACTGCCAATGAGTTGGTTGAACGTTGGCAAACGCAATACCCACTGAATTGGCTACACCTGGCAGTGATTGAAGCACTATATCAAGGTCGTTATAAAGCGGTTTCTGTACAGCAAATTTTAGTATTTTGGCAGCGTCGGCAACAGGCTACATACCATTTCAACATGGAATTTGAACGTATGGTTTGTAGCAAGTTTCCCCAAAGCCTAACTTCAGTGGCGACACCAGCCTTACCGCCAGTCAAGAAAAATCCGGTTTTTGAAAAGGTAACAAAGCCTCAATTACCACCTGGAAAAATTAGCAATGGTTATCAAAAAAGTAATATTGCAACTCTACAACTGAGGGGCGAACAGCAAAAGACATCTCCACCCCAAGAAGAAGATACAACCGCCCTCAAATCCACCACAGCAAACAACTCTGCTTCTTTGGCAACACTTGGACGATCCCCAGCTGTTAGTCAAAGACAAACTTCATCAGAAAATACATCATCAGCCTCTCATCAAGAGCCAAAATTGCTACCACCCGCCCCTATTCGTCCCCCAATCGGACAATTTACTCCAGAAAAAAGCGATCGTCGTTCTGAATCTTTTACGTCTAAACTCAAAGCAATGTCTGGCGAACAGGGGAATGGCGAGTAGAGGTGGGGTATGGGGGGATGGGGGGATGGGGGGATAGGGGGAAAAGGTTAAAGGTTAAAGGGAAAAGGAATAAATTTAATCTTTCCCCTTTCCCCTTTACCC
>Ga0314812_100012_pt1 | contig 32881 bp, 28 predicted proteins | sample STEome_9_FD_202336 | JGI IMG/M metagenome (GOLD analysis project Ga0314812, IMG submission 202336) | Metatranscriptome of soil surface biofilm microbial communities from soil inoculated with nitrogen-fixing consortium DG1, State College... ...
CAGTAATGATGCAGAGACGGTGAGAGATAATGAATTTAATAGGACGTTAGCGAATTGCTATGAGTCGTGTTCTTATTCAATAGCTAGCTTGATTCCAAGTCAGAATAGTTGGCTTCTGAATCACTGCTACGGACTAGACCCAGGCAATTTTTATCCTTGCCAAACAACATAGATAGGAAATTTCTTGCCAATAAGCTATCTACAGGTTATGATATGATTCCCGGCTAATGAAAGCTGACCTAAACTACTAGCACTTCATAATTCTCAAGTTTGGGCAACTGCTGATAAAACCGAGAGAAAAACTTTGCAAAGTCTATGGGTTCAAACTTAGGCAAAGTCTAGATGTCTTAGCGCTTGCATTTGGGATGTTGCCAGCTTTCTCTGGAAAACAGCCTGGATAGTGTTAGCAATATTTATCGCTAAAGCTACTAATATTTGCATTTTTTGAAACGTAGTCTTAAATTCTCACTCCTTTAACTCTTACCATTACTGAAATTTTCTTTGCCTTCCGGAAACACTCGGAAAATAAAATCACAAATTAGACTATGACGTTATGCGTCATAGGGAGAAGAGGGGAGATGAGGAGGTAATACGGTTCGGGGAAAGGGGAAAGGGACTCATGTTTCAAATATATCCTTTACCCCTTACCCCTTAACCTTTTCCCAGACCACATGGGAAGTTCATACTGCTTATCCGAACTGTATTGGATGAGGAGGTAGGGAGCAGGAGAGAAAATCTTCCCCCATGCCCCATACTTCTCTGCGAGAGGCTGCGCCAACGGCTACGCTCAGTACAAGTGCCCCATGCCCAATGACTAATGACCAATGACTAAATAAATTCCCCAGATTGCCATTGCTCGTAGGTAGGTGCAGGCGCGAAAAGTGCCAGCTGCGGTGATGGCTTCGGGTGTGCGAAATTGTAGTCCATTTTCATAAATTTGCTGTACTACAGCTTCCGTTAATTTAAATGCTTCATCTTTCATTCCCATTTGCACCAGAAAAGCGGCTAAGCCAAAGTTTATTCCTGTCCAGACTTCCAAAGGATGAGTTGCTTTGGGGTTTTCTGGTGAACCATCGGGACGAACACCGTTAGCAGCACCGAATTTAGCATCACAAAATTTCAAAAAGCAGGCATCGTAAACGGTTTTCAAGGCAGAGAGGGCGCGATCGCTCGGTACAATATCTGGTAGTCCTAGTAATCGGGCGTAGAACTGTCCGCATAATTGATCTGTCATTACTACATCGGAACCGCTTTCACTATCGAGTCGATAGTACTGCCCATTCCAAAGCTTTTCTTGGTAGATTGGGCAAGATTGTGCTAACCAAGCTTCATAGGTAGATTTTTGAAATTCCAAGTCGTTGCGATCGCCAAGGTTATGATTTAATAAAACTTGGCTAATGGCGATGGCAGCTTCTAGCGCCGCTAACCACAACCCACCACAATAGGCGCTGACACCTTGCAACCGCCAGTCATCAAATGTTTGGTCAGGCGCACCAGAATTTTCGGGAATACCATCGCCATCTAAATCAAAAGTTTTTAGGTAGTTGAGAGTTTGAACTACTGCATTCCAACACTCTGCCAAGAATTCCACATCCTCAGCACCCGTAAACAGAAAATCTCGGTATACTTGCAATACAAAGTCGCTACCTAAATCTTTCCATAAATTGCAGTCTTGATAGCTGGTATAGTTGGTTTTCTCCCAAACGTGTTCGTTAGGTGCGCCTAAATCGTGGGGTGTTGCACCAAAGGCTTTACGAACTGCAAGGGGGCTTTCTGCTTTGATTGTCATGTAATAGCCGATGATTCGGGGCGTGTCATCACCTTGGGGAATTGCCCGTGCAAATGCCCGTATCACTGACTTTTCCAATTCTGGAAACAGCATCAACAAAGAAAAAGAACCATACAACCGCACGTCTAGACTTTCATACCAGCGATAATCTAGGCACTCCAGCACCGCAAATTGACCGATGGGGTCAAGTTCTGATGCTGCATTCCAGAGAGTACCGCCACAGGTGAGGTCGTAAAGTTCATTAAATAAAGCCATCATAAACCAAGAAGGCAAATCTTTTCGGTGGAGAATGGGTTGTTGCCAACTTTGAATTTGCGATCGCCAACTTTGGTATTGTTCTAAAGCGGTAGATGCGATCGTCCAAGCATGATTACCATCTTTACCAAAAAAGTCTGTGTATCTGCGATAGTAGTTGATGCCGGCGGCAAATTCTGTAATAGGCAAATCCCAAGCCAGAACAAAGGGGATTTCTAGAGTTTCCCCTGGTTGGAGAGTAAAACGAAGTGCAATGGCAGCTGCTATTTGTGTGTTTTCTGCTGCTGGAGTGGTGTCTTGATAATTAGGTAAAGAACCATCTTCAGCAAAGGTTCGCCATACATCTTCACCCGTACCAATGGAATTCCAGCGAGTGTGATAAAATACTTCTACTTCTGGATGTTTCAATGTGGCAATACACCAGGTTCCATCCCCTTCTTGCAATGGTTTGCCGTTATCAACCCGACCTAAAAGACAACCGAAGTATTCTGGATTTTCTACTATCTGATTGTAATTTCCTTGACTTTCACCCAAGCGTGGTTGGTATTCATAAACTGGACTACCGTCATCGCGCACCCGCACTTTCGGAGATTTGAGAGAGTTAGTAAACCAACCCACCATATTTTCCCAAGTGAACATGATGCTGAGAGTAATAGGTGCATTTGTCGGGTTATGAGCATTCCAATGGAACACCGCCACAGGATAGCTAGTTTCTTGGTAATTATCAGCCCACACAGGGGAAAACTGCTCGCAAGTTAACTGTGTTTGAAAAACATTTTCATATACAAACCAGCTACGGGGATACAGAGCATGATATTCGCCAGTTTTGTTTTCATTAATATTTGCTTCCCCTACTCCTGTGCTTCCTGGATACCATTGCCATGCTTTGAGGCTACCATCCTCAGATGCTTGGGTAGATAAAGCATAAGCTTGGGTAGATGTACCATTGGACTCAAAGACACTAAATTGGCAGGCGGGCACGTTTTTGAAGATATGCTCGCCACCATCAATGTGCCATAGATTAAAGTCTCCCCGTGAAGAACGGCCGATGCAACCTGCACCAAAGCCACCTAATGGCGCACCATGCCAGGGGCCATCATCAAGATTACTAGCATAACGCACAGTATACGGCTTATCCCAGCCTAAACCGATGGGACGATTCCAAGTGCAAGGGGGAATTGTCGGGGAGGATTGATGTGTCATCGCCTGATGTCATTGCGTGGAGTTACGTCCATGAAGACTAGCGCGATGTACGGTTTTTATCAAGTAGGAAAGTTGTGGGTGTGGGGTATGGGGCATGGGGCATGGGGCATGGGGCATTGGCCAAACAGCGCTTTCCAGGGAATGGTGAAAGGTAAAGGGGTAAGGGGGAAAGGTTAAATTTATCCCTTTACCCTTTACCCTTTACCCTTTACCCTACCTCCCCATCTCCCCAGTCGCTTTTACTTGATTTATCAATGCATTTCGTCGTATTCTGGGGCTTCAACTCGTCTTGCATCTACACGAGAGGCTGGTAAAAACTCAGCACGACGTACAGGGACTAAGGGTGGTGTAGGCCCTTGATAAGGATGAATTACTTGTACGGTGCGGGTTGGACGCTGCCGTGGTGAGAATAAAGCCAGCACCCCGGCCACAACAACACCACCACCAATGGTGAGAGCTGCGCCTCCCACTGCCCACAGCATAGGTGAAGACCACCAGGGACTTTGTGGCTGGAATGCTGTTGCTTTTTGTTGGTTATTTTGCTGAGCTAATTGCCACTGCTGCTGAGTATTGAAATTTTGGACTTGACCTTGGAGTTGTTGGTTGAGCAACTTCAGTTGTTCGTTGTCTTTTTTCAAACTCTCCATTTGCATGTTCAGCTTTTCCATTTCTAGGCGCTGATCGGAATTGGGTGCAGTTGGTGGCTGATTGGGATAAATTGGTTGTGGTTGCCCGTAATACCCTCCTGGGTATTGCATTTGTGGCGGCATCACCTGGGGCGCTACCACAGTATTCGGCATTTGGGGAGCAACAGCGAAGTTGGGTTGTATACTTGTTCCTTTGAGCAATACTAGAGCCGCTAACCCAGCGACAGCGACCCCACCGATAAATGCCATACTTTCACTCATCGCCTTTGCCCCTCAACTGCAATATAACTATAACCATCTGTGAATGAATCACTCTCACACTCATAAATTTTGACCGCTTCACATAATACTCAGACTATAAGCGACTGTATCAGCTAGTTTTTTTACATGATGATATCTGATGTTAATATTCAAGACCAGAACAGTCAAATTGTCTACTAAACTTAGGATAAAAAAACTACGCTGTTACACTTTTTTAATCTACTTTTTCGCTCTCATCAACATGAGTATTTGTACTGTTGGCGGTTTTGATGGCTGTTTTGAGACTTTGGCAAAATTGGGCGATCGCATTTAGTCCCTGTTCTGGTGTACCTTCTGCTAACCGCTTTACAAAAGCACTACCTACAGCCACCCCATCTGCTCCCCATTCCCGTACTTGACGGGCTTGCTCAGGCTCGGAGATTCCAAAGCCTACACCAATGGGTTTATCAGTAACACTACGAATTTGTTTTAGTAAATCAGATACTCGCGTTTCTACTTGCGTTCGCATTCCCGTCACACCTGTGACGCTGACTAAATAAATAAATCCTTGGGAAGACTGGGCGATGGCTTGTATCCGTTCGGCAGAACTTGTGGGAGCTACCAACAAAGTTATATCAATTCCCATCTCACCAGCTGGTTCAAGTAACCCTGCGGCCTCTTCTAAAGGTAAGTCAGGTACTACCAATCCTGACACCCCAGCCGCAGCAACTTGCTGGAGAAATTTATCAATTCCTTGGTGCAAAATTGGGTTGTAATAGGTGAATAGGACAATGGGCGATCGCATTTTGGGAGTAGTTGCTCGCAGCATTTCCAGCACTTGCTCAAATTTCGTTCCTCTTTGCAGGGCGCGGGTAGCAGCTGCTTGAATTACTGGCCCATCCGCTAGAGGATCGGAGTATGGTACGCCCAGTTCAATAATATCTGCTCCGTTGCGATCGAGGATTTGCAGAGCTGCTGCTGTTGTTTCTAAATTTGGATCGCCAGCAGTGATAAACGGAATTAAAGCACACTCACGATTGTGCCTCAGGGTTTCAAAGCAATCAGAAATTGCAGTCATTAGTCATTAGTCATTAGTCATTGGTCATTGGTCATTAGCCATTGGTTATTGGTCATTAGCCTTAGGCGAAGGTCAAAGGACAAATGACAAAGAACAAATAACAACTGACCAATGATCACTTTACACCTGAGACTGCTCTTCTTGTTCTATCTCGGCTTGAATTCGTGCTAGTTCTTCGGGAGTTAGTTCTTCCAAGCGATTTTGCAGAAATTCTTGCTCGTACTGTTCCCGTTGTTGGTGGTAGGTCATTTTTTGTCCCACCGCACGGAAAAAATAGGTAGCTAACCAGCCAACTAACACAGCCACTAGTAACACTTGGCTCCATATACCAGCTTGCTGATTATCGAAACCGGCTAACTGCAATCCTACATACGCCAAGCCACCAGCAATAAAAATGCCTAAGCCAATTCCAATAGCGTCAATCCGTCGCATGAGAGTTATGACCTACCAATTTAGTTAAACTTCAATTTGTCGCGGTCGTGGTCGAATATTTACAACCGGCGATAAAACCAACAAACCTGGAAAGAAGAAGAACACCAAAAAGTACATAAACACACGCTCAATGGAGCTAGCTGCATACCAACGCTGCTTCAAGTAAAGCAAAACAGCGATGGGAACTACTAGAAGATAAGCTCCAGCCAAAATCAGATACAGCAGGGCGACGATCATAACTTTTTTGTCTAAGCATCTATTCCTCATCATAAGGCGAAGAGCGGAACTCAGGGAAGTGGAGAGATGAGGGAGATGGGGAAGATGCGGGGCAGGGGAAAAGGTTAAAGGGAAAAGGGAAAAGGAATAAATTTAATCTTTCCCCTTTCCCCCTTACCCCTTTCCCTTTCCCCATACCGAATGCCCTATAAAAGCATTTTGAGAAAAGCTGCCAAAAAAATTGACATACGTCCTGTGTATGATGCTATGATGATTACCCCAGTACCAAATCAGTGCTACTGTCAAAAAAGGTGGAAAGTTCTATCCAAATTGGTTAGGAAAAAACAAAAAACTTCCAATTGGAAAAATATTTTCAATCTTGTTGGACAAATGACACAATTGGTGGTGGAATAGATGAGGGGGTATTTGCTGCCTCTAAAAAATAAATAGTTACCGAACACCTGCGGGGGTGTGGCGGAATGGTAGACGCTACGGACTTAGATAACTGAGCCTTAAGGGAGAAATCCTTTAAGTGGCAGCTCTCAAATTCAGGGAAACCTAAATCTGGCAACAGACACGGCAATCCTGAGCCAAGCCGAAAAAAGTCCTGAGTCATGAGTAATGAGTAAACTAAAAACTCATAATTTGTAACTCATAACTATTCGGAAGGTGCAGAGACTCGACGGGAGCTACCCTAACGTAAAGTCGAGGGTAAAGGGAGAGTCCAATTCTCAAAACTTGGAGTGGTTATTGCCATCAAGTAGCCGTGAAAACTGCGGGAGAATGAAAATCCGTTGACCGTAAAAGGTCGTGTGGGTTCAAGTCCCTCCACCCCCATTTAATTTAGATTTATCAGTTAGTAAAAACTGTCCGTGTGACTTTTTCCCATTGGTAAGCTTTTGGGGTAAGCTAGCACTGAAGTAATTTTATGGCATTTTTAATACTCCTTTAGGGTACTGAATTTCAGTATTCCTAAAGTTATGTAGCAATGCTAACCGCTAATCACCGCTATACATTCAATTTCCACCAACACATTCTTAGGTAAGCGGGACACCTCGACACAAGCACGCGCCGGGGCTGTATTTTCCGGGAAATATTTGGCATAAACGGCATTCACGGCTGCAAAATCATTCATATCAGCCAGAAATACAGTAGTTTTCACCACATCTGCAAAAGTCGCCCCGGCTGCTGTGAGGATGGCTTCTAGATTAGCCATTACTTGCTCGGTTTGTTTTTTGACATCATCAGTGTAGACGACATCACCAAGGCGGGGATCGATGGCAATTTGTCCAGCTACAAATAACAATTGACCAGAAGCAGCGATCGCTTGATTATAAGGGCCGACTGGTGCGGGTGCGTTATCAGTACGAATTACTTTACGAGTCATAGATATCACTTTCTCTAACGATGCTACCTGTTTACCGATTTCGATTTGGGAGGCGATCGGTTTATAAACCTCTCCATCAGGCATTATCGCACCAGTCAGGTCAGCATCTTTAAAAGTTGCCCCATAGGTATCTGCCCCAGTTAAATCAGCCCTTCTCAAGTTTGCTCCATCTAGATTTGAATTGATTAAATTTGCCCATCGCAAATTGACTCTTTCTAAGTTAGCTCTTTGGAGAAATGCTTTTCTTAGGTTTGTACTTTGAAGAGATGCCGCTGTAAAATCTACACCAGCCAAATTCATACCTGAGAGATCAACTTGGTAGAGATTTGCTCTATGAAATATACTTCCTTGAAGTTTGGCACTTTTCAATGTTGCCTCAGTTAAGTTTGCCAGAGTTAAGTCAGATCCTGTTAAGTAAGCTTCACCCAAATCTGCCTTAGTTAGATTAGCTTTACTGAAATTAGCTCCAGCTAATGAAGCTACACTTAGGTCTGCACTACTAAGATTTGCTCCACTTAAATTTGCTGTATCTAAGTTTGCATAAATTAATTTTGCACTACTTAGGTCTACACCTATCAGGTTAGCCTGTTCTAAGTTTGCATGATTGAAATTTGCGCTATTCAGATTTGACCTACTTAAGTCAGCACCATTGAGGTCTGTCCAATAAAATATTGCTGAAGAAGCACTCACTGAGTTTAACGTTGTATCTGCTAGAAACGCGTTAGTGAAATTTGTACTATTAAGTTTCGCTTTGGTTAATTTTGCCCCACTTAAATCTACTCCAGTCAAATTTGCACTACTTAGGTCTATCTCATTGAGGTCTGCACCTTTGAGATTTTCTTGATTCAAATTTACTGAATGAAATTTCCGTTCCCCTGCGGCGTATTTTTCCAACAATTCCTCAGCGTCCATAATGCACCATTAAATACCACTGACACAGTATAATCACAAAAACTTTGTGTCACAGGTATTCCTCTCTTTTCTTACTTTGCGCCCTTTGCGTCCTTTGCGGTTCGTTTCTCTAGCCCAACCTCGGACGTATCCCATAATGCCGATATCGCCAATAATCTTGCAAAATGCGATCGTGGTCAAAACATAAATTACTCGGTACGCGCCAAGACTCAAAAATTCCTACGCCTTTAGCATCATCCCCAGCCACAGGTTCTCCCATGGCCGTCGCCAAAAAGACAATACTAATGGTATGTTGACGCGGATCGCGATTGGGGTCAGAATACACCAGTAATTGTTCAATTAATTCTACCTGTAAACCAGTTTCTTCCTCGGCTTCTCGCCGTGCCGCCACTTCCACAGCTTCCCCATAATCCACAAAACCGCCAGGAATAGCCCAACCTAAGGGTGAATTATGTCTTTCAATTAACACTATTGGTCGATGAGGTCGATCTACTAGTTCAATGATGATATCAACTGTTGGTGCAGGGTTTCGGTAAGACATGGAATTTTAGATTTTAAATTTTGGATTTTGGATTAATTAGGGATTGGGAGTTGGGAGTTTGGAGTTAGGAGTTGGGAGTTTGGAGTTTGGAATTCTTACCTCTGTTCCCTGCTCCCTGCTCCCTAAGCCTCTGCCTCATCCCTCAGTCCCCAATCCCCACTGCCGACAGCTTTCATGATAAATTCGATGCGATCGCGTAGCATTTTGTTGTAGCGATCGCTTGCTCCTATAATTCAGGTTGAATATGCCTTTTCCTAGATCTAGTGGCATTTTGCTGCATCCTACTTCTTTTCCCAGTCGATTTGGCATTGGGGATTTAGGCTCAGAAGCTTATCGTTTCATTGATTTTCTTAAAGAAAGCTATCAACAGTATTGGCAAGTTTTACCTTTAGGCCCCACTGCATACGGCAATTCCCCATACATGTGTTACTCGGCAATGGCGGGAAATCCCTTGCTAATTAGCCCAGAAAAACTTTTAGATGAGGGTTTGTTAGTTGAAGAAGACTTTGCTAATTTACCAGCATTTGCGGCGGAAAAGGTAGATTTCGATGCGGTTGTGCCAGTAAAAGTTGGGCTACTAAAAAAAGCATGTGAAAACTTTAGAGCTAGTGCTACGCCTGAGCAACAGAAAGAGTTTGCAGCTTTTTGTGACACCAAAGCTTATTGGCTGGATAATTATGCCTTATTTATGGCATTGAAAGATGCTAACGAAGGTGCAAGCTGGTATACATGGGAAACAGAATTTGCCAAGCGCCAGCCAGAAGCCTTAGATAGAGTACAGCGTCGCCTCAATGGAGAAATTTTTTACTACAAGTTTATCCAATTTGAATTTTTCCGCCAGTGGTCTAATCTGAAAAATTACGCCAACACCCACGGTATAGACATTATCGGGGATATACCCATTTACGTAGCTCATGATAGCGCCGATGTCTGGGCAAATCCTGACATTTTTGCCTTAGATGAAGAGACGGGAGAAGCAGCACAAATGGCAGGAGTTCCACCAGATTACTTTAGTGCCACCGGTCAATTGTGGGGAAACCCAGTTTATAACTGGGAAGAATTGCAAAAACAAGACTTTAAATGGTGGGTACAGCGGTTTGAGGCCATGCTGGATTATGTAGATATAATTCGCATTGACCACTTCCGAGGTTTCGAGGCTTATTGGTCTGTACCCCAAGGTGAAGAAACAGCCATGAATGGCCAATGGGTGGAAGCGCCTGGAGAAGCTTTTTTTGAAGTAATTGGACAAAAACTCGGCAAACTACCCGTATTGGCAGAAGATTTGGGAGTAATTACACCAGAGGTGGAAGCACTGCGAGACAAGTTTGAATTTCCGGGAATGAAAGTTTTGCAATTTGCCTTTGGTTCCGATCCTGGCAATCCATTTTTACCATTTAATTACCCGCGAAATGCTGTAGTCTACACCGGAACCCATGACAATAACACAACCGTTGGCTGGTTCAACACAGCTAACGACTACGAAAAGCAAAACTTATTGCTGTATTTAGGTTGTGTCAGCCCTGAAGGCATCCACTGGGATTTAATTCGACTAGCATTGAGTTCCGTAGCCAACCAAGCGATTATTCCTTTGCAAGATATTTTGGGATTAGGAAACGAAGCGCGGATGAATTTTCCCAGTGTTGCTGAGGGTAACTGGGGGTGGCGCTATCAAACAGCAGCGTTAACACAGGAATTAAGCTCAAGGCTGAAAACTCTCACCAGACTCAATGGACGTGCCCCGAAAGCAGATTGAGGACGCGGGGACACGGGGACATGGAGACGCAAGGACGGGAGACACTGAGAATTCTTTCATCCCATTTTCCATTTTCTGCATTCTCTCCTTTCTTTGCGTCCCCGCGTCTCTATGTCCCCGCGTCTTCTTACCCTCATCTCAAAACCTTTGGTTTAGCAGCCGCAATCATAACTTCTTGTTCTTTCCCTAGTTCTCCCATTTCTTTGGCTTGCTGCTGATTAACGCTCATCAAAACACCACCAGCATTATCAGTTTTGACTGTTAATTGCTCTTGGGCTTTCCAAACTCGGTAAGTGCCTTCTGGTAGAGTACCTTCAAACTCGGTTTTACCATCAGCGATTACCCGAATCCAGGATGAAGCTTTCAAGGTAACACCAATTTGTACGGCTTCTTTTTGTTGGACGCCATTTGAGGTGTCGCTAACAGGTTGAATTTCTTGTGAGTGTTTTGATTCGGCTAATTCTGGTCTCACGATTTCTGGTTTAACAATGGGCTTTTCTTGTGGCTGTGGCTCACTTTGGCCATAACTTGCTTGTAGTATGGCGTTATTTAATAAGTAGGATAAGCCATTGACAGAGCATAAAATTAGCAATATGTAAAGAAAATAAAGATGAATAGGACGTAGTTGATTCAGGGGTGAAGGATTCGCTATAGGTTGGAAGTTTACTTGTGCAGAATTAATCGGAAAAGTGTCAGCTAATTCGGTTCCATTCAAGCCTAATGCGTCGGCAAATCGCCCGATCAAACCTTGAATATAAACGGGTTCTGGAAGATCGTCTAAATTACCTTCTTCGATCGCCTGCAATAACCGTCGCGGAATCATGGTTAATACAACCACTTGTTCTAGAGATAGACCTTGTTCTTGACGTAATGCCCAAAGTCGAGCGCCAATTTCTGCCAACTTTTGAGATCTTTGTTGCTCTAATGAAAGTGGGGGCTGCTGATTATTTTTCTTTCTTGGCCATTTCATGCCTTCTGACACTCCTTAACTCAACTAAATCTTTAATAGGTTGCTTGAACAAGAATTCAGAATTCAGAATGCAGAATTCAGAATGAACTTGTAGCTCTTTTTATCAAGAACAAATGGGTTTAAAACCCCTAAACAAATCTACGATTTGACGAACAGCATTGCAAGAAGATTTTCTTGTAGTAAATGGTTGACGCACTTAAGGACGTTTGCTTGTCATTGAGCGTTAGCCAAAGAGTCGTCTACAATTACCTGGTGGTATCAAGCCCACCTACTTCAATTCAGAATTCTGACTCCTGAGTTCTGAATTCTGAATTCTGGTCGATCTGTTCTCGCAAAAACTGAATTTCACGATCGTTGAGGAATCGATATTTACCTTCTGATAAAAATGGTTCTTTTGGCGTTTGTAATTGAATTGAGCCGATGGCACTTCGATGGAGCTGGATCACTGGGTATCCTAGTTGTTGTGCGACTCGGCGAATTTGACGATTTCTTCCCTCCTGTAAAACAATTTCTAAAAAGCTTCCTTGGGCAGAACGTTCTACGATCTGTACCTTAGCTGGTCGTGTTTTTCTACCCTCTAGCACCACACCTTGACGCCACATCCGCAATACTGCTTCTGGAGGATGTCCTTTTACCAAAACACGATACGTCTTGGAAATGCTGTGACGTGGGTGGGTTAGTCCAAATGTCAAGTCTCCGTCATTGGTCAGGATTAATGCCCCTGTGGAGTCTACATCTAAACGCCCAACTGGATGAATACCAGAACCACCGCGTAATTCTTGTGGTAGTAAATCCAGAACTGTTGGTCTGTGGTGAGGATCGTAGCAGGTTGAAACTACACCAGCTGGTTTGTGCAGCAACAGATAAATTAGGGCTGGGCGCTGCTTTGGTGATATCAGCTTGCCATCAATAGCGATCGCATCTTTTTCGGGATCGACTTTTTGGCCTAAGTGTGCCAATACTCCATTAATCCGCACTCGCGATCGCCTAATCATTTCTTCAGCTTCACGACGTGAGGCAATACCCCATTGGGCCAGAACTTTTTGTAACCGTGCCTCCATGTATAAATTACTGATTTACTGTTAACTATTAAATGATATTTGCATTTTGTAGTGACTAGGCATAAATGTTACATTTAAGGCTTGTTTAAATTTGTCAGTTGTTGAACAAATACTCATAAACTCCATTAGTTAGATGTCAGAGCAAAATTCCCAAACCACAAATGTAAACAAAATCCGAATAATTACGCAAGTACTCACAACAGCATTAAAGCTGTGGTTGAGGGGCCAAGTCAGTGAGATATCTGAATTAGAAGTGGAGATTAAAGCCAGCGATCGCCAGATTCTCTCTGGACGCATTCCTTCGGTATCTATTTTTGCTAGTCATGCAGTTTATCAAGGACTCCTAATTACAAAAATTCAATTAATAGCAGAAAATATTCAGATAAATATCGGTTCGATACTCAAGGGAAAGCCCTTGCGCTTGTTACAAACAGTACCAGTTGTTGGCGATTTAACCATAGACGAGAAAGATCTCAATGCTTCTCTCTCATCTGGCTTATTATCAAATGCTTTGAGCGAGCTATTGGTTAAAGTTTTACCAACATATTCCCCAAAAACACAACCCATCAACTGGCAAGAGATTATTCTCAAGAACAACCAAATTATACTGCTCGGTTCTAGACTCACCAATAGTCAAACAACCCTTTTGAAAATCTCTCTGGACTTTAATTTGCTCAACGGTCGCCAGTTGCATTTGACAGATATCCAAATCAACGATGAGCAGAAAGATTTATTGGCAGATCGTCATACCCATAGTTTCGATCTTGGCTCAGATGTTGATATCCAAGAACTCACTTCGATTCTAGGTCGGCTAGTGTGTCGTGGGCGGATTAACGTTAATCCTTAAGATGCCCCATGCCCACCTTAATCTGTAATCAGTGGCAAAAGTAGGGTTACGAAATAGTAAACCAAAGGTGCTGTAAAAATATAACTATCAGTACGGTCTAAAATACCACCGTGACCAGGGATTAACTGTCCAGAATCCTTGACTCCAGCATCACGTTTGAGCATAGATTCAGTGAGATCCCCTAAAAGACTAGCAATGCCAATTAGCAAGCCCAATGCTAAACCAGTAAGCAGAGATTTAGGCAAGTGCAAATAATAGGCTCCAGCTAAAGCTACAGCAACGCTGGAGGTAATACCAAATACTGCACCTTCTACGGTTTTTTTCGGACTAATTTCAGACAAACGGGTTTTGCCAAAGAATTTGCCAATTGTGTAAGCACCGATATCGGCTGCCCAAATACATAGTAAAGTCAGCAGTGTTGCTGTCAAACCTTGTGGTAGAGAAGTAGAATTTGCCTTTTCCCAAAAGCCTGTCCAATTTGTGGGCCAGTAGCCTCCGAAAGGAAGATTGCTAAAAGCAGCAGTGTCAATTGCTCGCAACCGCACCCAATAACTCGGTAAATAGCCTACGTAAAATAGCCCCATGATGGAAGCGGAAATATCCGCGATGGTGGCGAATTTGGGCTGAAATAGCAGGTAAAAACAAATCAGTGTGCCAGCTATTGGCATCACGGCATCGGCTAAACTGCCATCAAGGGTACAAATTATTAACAAGACTTGGCTAGCAGCCATAGTAGTCTTAGCAGCAGGAGCAATACCTCTGGCTCGCACCAAATTAAAATATTCCTGCTGACCCAAAAACACAACAACCGCAAACATGATGGTAAAGTACCAACCCCCCAAAAGGGTCGCACTCAGAGCAAGAGCGATGGCAATAATTCCACTAATAATCCGAGACCAAGGCATAGAAGTATTAAATATTGAGCATGGGGCATGGGGCATTGGGCATGGGGTGTGATGAGTGCTGAGTTAGGAGTTAGGAGTTAGGAGTTAGGAGTTATTTTTCTTGTCCCCTTGTCTCCTTGTCTCCCTATCTCCCCATACCCCAGTCCCCATGCCCTATGCCCTAATCCAGTTTCTCACCACTGAGGATAAAAATGGGATCGACGGCGGTAAAGGTTTGAGAAAAGCCTCGCGTTTCTAAGCGATTAACAGCAGATTGGACGACTTCGATATTTCTAGCCCTCAATAGGGAAAAACTCTGAGAAATAGCATATAGACTCTCTAGATTAGCAGCTGTGGCTACAACCCGACCTGAGGGGGGTAAATATTGCCAAGCTGCTTGCAGAATTTCCTGAACGGGCCGTCCTCCTTCGATGCAAACGCGGTGAGGGGTTACCTTGAGATCCTGCAAACACTCTGGGGCGCTACCTTCAATAACTTCGACGTTCTTGACTTCAAAGCGATCGCAGTTACGCTTAATCAGATTAGCGACTTCTTCATCCCTTTCAACAGCAATAATCTTTCCTTTTGGACAGAGCAATCCTGCTTCTACGGGAATTGTACCTGTTCCCGCACCAATGTCCCACAATACCGAATCTGGCTGTAGCCGCAGTTGAGCAATTAACAACAGTCGGACTTCTCGCTGGCTCAGGGGAATTCCTGGCAAATGCTCGAACAATTCATCGGGAATACCAGGGGTAATATAAGGCCAAAGTTGGGAAGGCATAGAACTACGCAATTATACTAAAGATATTGGCAAACTACATTGAAAAGCCATTAATTATGAAAACTTTTCAAACGTAGCTTTATCACAAACAATAATGATTGGCGAAATATTGGACGAGCGCTACGAAGTTCAGCAGCTATTAGGAAAAAAAACAGGCCGGCGGACGCTGTTAGCTCGTGACTTGAAAACTCAGGAATTAGTCGTCATCAAGTTACTCTCTTTCGGTAGTGACTTTGAATGGGACGATCTCAAGCTGTTTGAACGAGAAGCCCAAACGCTAAAATCTTTGTCACATCCTTTGATACCCCGCTATTTAGACTATTTTGAGGTAAATTCACCAAACGTCAAAGGATTTGCTTTAGTACAAACTTATATTCCAGCACAAACTTTAGAGCAATACTTACAATCTGGGCGGAGTTTTACGGAAGCTGAAATCAAACAGATAGCCAAGGCAGTGTTAGAAATTCTGATTTACTTACATGGGTTGCATCCGCCTGTAATCCATCGGGATCTTAAGCCTAGCAATATTTTATTGGGCGATCGCTCTGGGAATAGTGTCGGCCAAGTTTATCTCATCGATTTTGGTTCGGTGCAAACTGTCCTCGCCACAGAAACCGGGACTAGGACTGTGGTGGGAACCTACGGTTATATGCCCCAGGAACAATTTGGGGGACGCACGGTTCCGGCTTCTGACATCTATAGTTTAGGCGCGACTTTAATTTACTTGGTGACGGGTACTCACCCAGCGGATTTACCCCAAAAGGATTTTCGCATTCAGTTTGAGCGAGTAGCTAATCTCAGTCCGAGTTTGACTCGCGTTCTCCAGTCTATGACTGAACCGAGTTTGGAAAAGCGTTTGACTTGTGCACTGGAAGTACTCAAAGCCATAGATGAAACCGAGTTTCCCACCACTAGAGCTTTAGCAGTTAGTAAACCACCTGATAGCAAAATTCAACTCACTAAAAATAGGGATTCTTTAGAAATTCTGATTCCACCTGTTGGTTTTCACTCATCAATAATGCTTTCAGGAGTATTTGCCATCGCTTGGAATTCATTTATTCTTACTTGGACAATTGGCGCTCTTTTGGCTCCTTTTCCAGTCAATATCCCTTTTGCCTTGTTCTCACTCCCATTTTGGGGTGCAGGTTTTTCCATGATGTATAAAATTTTGTTTCCGCTGTTTGGACGCGTCCGATTACGCCTAGATCCTCAGCAAATTACTTTTACAAACGAACTGTTGGGATTTAAATTCAACCGTACCCAGCGAACGCCAAGACAACATGTACGCAAGCTGGTTTATACTCCGAAACGCTTTGAAATAGATTTAAACAGCGGTACTAGAGTTGAGGTGAGGCCACAATTAATCCTTTGGTCTGGAGTAAATAAGTATCAACTGGCTGGTTATGGTGGTGCGATTAACTCTGAACCGGAAATAGAATGGCTAGCCCAGGAATTGAGTGATTGGTTAGATATACCAATTACGCGGGAATAAACAAAATGAATAATCTTAAAGAGGTCTAAAAATGGCAACTACAAGTACAAGACAATTCCTAATGAAATTAATTCAAAATTAAAGAACGTATCGATTCAAAAATTGAAGAATTAGCAATAGAATCGCGTCCAGTTGTTGTTAAAAAACTGGCAAATGAAGAATCTTTTATATCTGATTATAGTTGGTGATTATAGAGTAATTTATCAAATGTTTGATACGATTCTATTAGTGAGTGTGATGAAAGTGAAACATCGTAGAGACGTTTATAGAGATGAGTCTTGATAGAGAACAGCGAATTAAAAATTCTTGAGAGGAAATGTGTATGTTGTTTGGACTAGGATGGCCAGAACTCGGTGTAATTCTTGTAGTCGCTATTCTCATTTTTGGGCCGAAAAAAATTCCCGAACTGGGAACTGCACTGGGTAAAACCCTACGCGGCTTTAAAGAGGAGATGAAAGCTCCCAGTGACGAAACTAATCCGGAACAAGAAAAACAATAGTCAAGGGTCAAGAGTCAAAAACTTTGAGATGCTAAACTTTGGACTCTTGACTTTTGACTACAGCAATGTATTGACTACAGAAGAAGGTGCAACTCCATTTTGGGAATCAACGATCGCATTACCAGTGTTTTGTTGCTGCGTCTCTTCTTTGACCACGCCACGCGCTCTAATTAATTTAATTGCGCGAGTGACGCTTTCTGGTAAAACTACCACCAGACTGTTATCTGGTGCCATGTCTAAGCCTTTGTTAATGGCTTGTGTTTCATCTAAAATTGATTCGTAGCGACTATCAGGCTTCACTTGTGTAATGCCTTGAATAATCAACTTGGCAGCCGATCCCCTCGGTCTTCCTCTGGTGTCATCGTCTTCTTTGACGATGATGTAATCGAAAATTTGTGCTGCTAGTTTGCCCAAGGTGACAAAATCTTCGTCACGGCGATCGCCAGGGCCGCCAACTACGCCAATGCGCTGTCCTGTAGTCCAGTTCCGCACGAAAGCACCCACAGCTTCGTAACTAGCGGGGTTGTGGGCATAGTCCACCAAGGCGTGGTAGTTGCCTAAATTAAACAAGTTCATCCGTCCTGGGGTTTGACTCACCGAAGCCCGGAAGGTCTTCAAACCAGCACGAATCTGCTCTATTGTGACGTTTTGCACGAATGCTGCTAAACTTGCCGCTAAGGCGTTGGCAATCATAAACGGCGCACGTCCGCCCATTGTTAAAGGTATATTTTCTGCTCTTTCTATACGGTGTGTCCAATCGCCTTTGACAATGGACAAATAGCCATTTTCATATACCGCTGCAACTCCGCCCTTTTGGATGTGCTTCCGCACCAATTCCGAGTCGGGATTCATGGTGAAGTAAGCAATGTTGGCTTTAGTTTTTTCTGACATAGCAGCGACGCGGCGATCGTCGGCGTTGAGTACTGCATAGCCATCTGGGAATACAGCTTCTGCCACTACACTCTTGAGATGAGCCAACTGGTCGATGGTATCTATATCGCCTATGCCTAAGTGGTCAGCAGCTACATTTAACACTACGCCTACATTTGCTGCTTCAAAACCCAGTCCAGAGCGGAGAATCCCACCACGAGCTGTTTCTAATACTGCTACTTCCACTGTGGGGTCTTGCAGGATGAGATGGGCACTTTGGGGGCCTGTATTATCACCAGATTCTACTAAGTAATCACCGATATATGTTCCATCCGTAGTAGTATAACCTACTACTTTACCAGTCTGCTTATAAATATGTGCTAAGAGTCGGGTGGTGGTGGTTTTACCATTTGTACCCGTGACGCTGAGAATGGGAATTTGGCTAGATTGTTCGTTGGGAAACAACATATCCATCACCGCACCAGCGACGTTGCGGGGAATGCCAACGCTGGGGGCGACGTGCATCCTAAAACCAGGAGCCGCGTTAACTTCAACAATCACGCCATCTACTTCTCGCAGGGGACGGCTAATGTCGGAGGTGACAATATCCAAGCCAGCGATGTCCAAACCGATAATCTTGACTACCCTTTGTGCCAACCAGATATTTTCTGGGTGGATTTCGTCGGTGCGGTCTACCGCAATGCCACCTGTACTTAAGTTAGCCGTAGCTCTTAAGTAGCAAATACTACCTTTTTGAGGAACGCTATTTAGGGTATAGCCTTGCCTTTCTAGCAGTTGGTAACTAGTGCGGTCTAATTCAATCTTGGTAAGGACATTATCGTGCCCTTCGCCACGATTTGGGTCTTGATTTGTTTCTTCAATTAATTCGGCGATGGTGGATCTGCCATTACCAGTCACATGAGCTGGCACTCGTTCGGCTACTGCCACTACTTTGCCATTAACTACCAGTACCCTGTGGTCGCGGCCGACATAATATCTTTCGACAATAATTGAACGAGAAACTTGTCTAGCGGCTTCATAGGCAGCTTCAGCTTCTTCCCAGGTTCTAATATCAATGGTGATACCGCGTCCGTGGTTGCCATCAAGGGGTTTAATGACAATGGGATAGCCACCTACGTATTCAATGGCTTCTTCCAAATCGTCCAAGAAGTTAATGGTTGTACCTCTAGGCACTGGGGCACCGGCGGCTGCAAGGATGCGTTTGGTGGCTTCTTTGTCGCAAGCTAGTTCTACGCCCAAAATGCTGGTGTTATCGGTCATTGTGGCCTGCATCCGCTTTTGGTTGACCCCGTAGCCTAGTTGGATCAAAAAGCGGGCTTCTAAAGGCATCCAGGGAATACCTCGTTTTTCGGCTTCTTTGACGATCGCTTCCGTAGAAGGCCCCAAGGAAGCATCACGGCTAAAGTCTTTCAGGTCTTGGATATCTTGCTCCAGTTCTGCTTTGGGGTAGCGGCCGCGATCGATGATACTCTGGCATAATCGCACGGCAGCACGTCCGGCGTAACGCCCTGCTTCCTCATTCAAGTACTCAATCACTACTTGATAAATTCCGGGTGTAGCAGTTTCACGAGTGCGACCAAAACCGACATGCATTAGGGCTAATTCTTGGAGTTCTAGTGCTACATGTTCCACGATGTGACCCATCATCGTGCCTTCTCTCACTCGCATCAGAAAACCACCACGGCAGCCAGGGGAACAATAGTGACCCTCCAGACTAGGCAGCGCCTCAACTAATCCTTCGTAAAAGCCAGGGATTTCATTCGAGGGCGTCTCGGCAAGGTTTTCTAAATCGAGGCGCATGACGATCAGCTTGTGGCGTCGAATGCTCCAGTAGTTTGGGCCGCGTAAGGTCTGGATCTTGAGGATTCTCATGGGAATAGGTAGATGGAGATTCGGAACCAAAATTCTAGTTTCTTACTGGAATTGACCGCTAAACTGTTCACTGCAAACAGTTTTTTCTTTTTACATGGTATTCTCATCATTTTTCTACAACAAGAAATAAATGAGCGGTCAACCAATTTTGGATTTTAGATTGGTAATAGCAGAGTTTTAGAAGCCTGGGAGTATCTTTTAGATGAAAGAAACCACAAGGTTACTTAGCTCTCTGAATTATTAGATTTACGATAGCGTAGCTCAACCGAGTCGGCATGACGATACGCTACGAAACAAGAATTTTTGACATTTGTTTCGCCAACTTTGTGGCCAAGCATCAACCAAAAAGCTGTTTTCATCTAAAATCCCAAATCCCAAATCTAAAATTTCTGGTCAACTCAGTGTAACCTTAGGTACTTTATGCCGTCAGCTGGAGATTCGGTGTACAGCAGGCAATACAGTGCGCTGGTACAGGTGGAAGCGATCGCCATAGCTGAGGATATGCAGACGTAGATTATGCACCGTTAGGGGTTCATTAGCACCAACGTGAGGTTCGTTTGTGTGGGTCAGTTCAGTAGGATCGACAATGGTGACACTGCCTTTACCCATAACTTGCAGCCAGCCATCACGTTCAAACACTGCACAAGTATCTTCGTCAATGCCAATACCCAAGCGATCGGGATGAGCTGCAATGGCGCTAATCAACCGCCCCATCCGATTGCGGTTATGAAAGTGTTGGTCAACGATCACTTCAGGAATAAATCCCAAACCCGTTGCCATATCCACTAAAGAACGATTTGGCGACTCTCCACTACCGCCGCCAGCAATCATATGATGCCCCATTACTGCTGCTCCGGCGCTGGTGCCTGCTAAGGTAAGTTGCCCTGACCTCACCCGCTGCCGGATAATTTCCATCGCTGGCGTATCTGCCAATACGCCACAGAGCCGCAGTTGATCTCCTCCGGTCAAAAATACCCCACTACAGGCTTCTAAGGATGCTTTGATTTGGGAGGCTTCACACTGTTCTCGTTCGCGGATGTCTAAAATCTCTACCTTCTGGGCACCCATTTCTTCAAAAATCCGAATATACCGACCACCGATGATAGCGGGTTCGCGAGAGGCAGATGGAATAATTGTAATATAGCCTTTACTAGCACCGGCACGTCCAAAAAAAGTTCTTAGGATGTCGCGCCCGTGAACTTTGTCTTCTGCGCCTCCGATAACTAGAACGGCGGTTTTAGTTGCTTGGGGTGTCCTCATTTCCAGCGATTTAGCTTTTAATTCCGGCATTGTGTTTCTCCTGTCAACAACTTCAGGAGCCATCGCCTTGATAAGGCAGTCCGCAAAACAGGGGGTTTCCCTATGAGTAACTGCCGAACGGGTTTCCCGGCTTGTGGCGAATGGCGTGTGAATTTAACAAGATCGGGAGTCCGATGATTTTGCGCTTTGCAACTTTTGAGAGGACACTTTGTGAAGTTTGGATTATCCTGGGCCACAGTTCCAAATTCTTGTTTAACGCACACGAGACCTCAGTTTAAAGGTTTTTGTTGCCCTTCCTATGCTGCTAGCGCCTTGTTTTTCACCTGTACATTTCCAGACTGGCAAAATAGTTCTTACTTAGTAAGCTAGGGTGGACGCTTCTTGCAAGCGGTTAACCCCCCTTTTAGAGCCAGTGCGCTGGAGAGACATTGGTTGCGAACTTTCGCAAACTTGTTTGCCCTTAGGATTTCCAAAGGTTAGCAAGTGGCGTCGGTTTTGCCGACTTGTTAGCCTCACGTTTCCGTCAAGAGAAGAAACAGGCATCAAAGTATCAGTTTTCCCCTTTGAGATTGGGGATGAACAGATCAGACCACGCTTTTTTCTGAGGCTGGCTCGATGCATCCTGAAAGTTGTTAACTTGATATGATTATTAATTTAAATGTAGTTGTGACAACATTTAAACATAAATTAAGTAATTAGAAAAACTTTAGATCCCATCTAAAATCCAAGACTCTTGGTACTTTTAGATACTATTGATAAAGTTTAACTGTAGTTTGACCCAACATTGGCTTCCTGTGTTTGTTAGACATTCATTCTTTAGATTAGTGTCCTTGAATACGAATTACTGTGCGTTTTGATATAGTTACACTTTTTCCTGACTGTTTTCACTCTGTTCTCAGTTCTGGACTGCTGGGTAAAGCCTTAACCAAACAGATTGCCCAAGTGCATCTGATTAATCCACGGGACTTTACAACTGACAAGCACCGTAAGGTAGATGATGAGCCTTATGGTGGTGGCGTAGGGATGCTAATGAAGCCAGAACCAATTTTCAATGCTGTGGAGTCGCTGCCGACTCTACCTCGCAGAGAAGTTATTTTAATGAGTCCCCAAGGTCAAACAATTAATCAACCATTGTTGCGAGAATTAGCAACAAATTATGACCAGTTGGTAGTGATTTGTGGGCATTACGAAGGAGTAGATGAGAGGGTACTGCATTTGGTAACTCGTGAAGTATCTTTAGGAGATTTTATTCTGACTGGCGGCGAAATTCCAGCAATGGCTTTAATTAATGGCGTAGTCCGGCTTCTACCAGGAACCGTAGGCAAAACCGAGTCCTTGACAGCAGAAAGTTTTGAAGAGGGGTTATTGGACTATCCACAATATACTCGCCCAGCAAATTTTCGTGGCTTGAAAGTTCCAGAGGTACTGCTATCTGGAAATCATGCCGCCATCGCCCGTTGGCGTTACGAACAACAAATTCAAAAAACACGCGATCGCCGTCCCGATCTCCTGGAACAATGGGAAGAAGGGAATAGGGCATGGGGTATGGGGCATAGGGATGAGGGAGATTAGGGAGATGGGGAGATGGGGAGATGAGTTTTTCTCCTCTACACCTTCACTTCTTCTGCCCAATGCCCAATGCCCAATACCCAATGCCCAATGACTAATGCCCAATGCCCAATGCCCAATGACTAATGACTAATAACTAATGACTAAAATTCGTATTGGTAACGGCTACGATATTCATCGATTGGTGAGCGATCGCGCTTTAATTTTAGGGGGAATCCAAATTCCCCATGAACTGGGTTTGTTGGGTCATAGTGACGCGGATGTACTCACTCATGCCATTATGGATGCCATGCTTGGGGCATTATCTTTGGGGGATATCGGCCATTACTTTCCTCCCAGCGATCCCCAATGGGCGGGAGCAGATAGTTTAATACTATTAACTCAAGTACATCAATTAATTCGGCAGCAAGGCTGGCAAATAGGAAATATTGACTCGGTGGTAGTGGCAGAACGTCCTAAATTAAAACCCCACATTCAGAAGATGCGGGATAAACTAGCAACGGTTTTAGAATTACAACCAAATCAAATTGGCATCAAAGCTACCACCAATGAAAAATTAGGCCCAGTAGGAAGAGAAGAAGGTATTTGTGCTTATGCTGTAGTTTTATTATTACAGGAATAAATATAGCAGTCTGATTTTATTAATGAACTGAATGTGTATAGGAGAATTCCCAAAAATAAATCATTCCAGTAAAAGTTATTAACTGTTGACTGTTCGCAGTTAACAGTCAACAATCAACTGTCAACATTTAATTCTATGAAATTACCATCGATTTTTTTTACAATTAAACGTTTTTGGTTAACAATAGTTCTGGGTTCAGCAATAGCATTTACAGTTAGCGCCTGTAATCCTAGTAACTTCAAAACCGCAGCCGCTCAAGTTCCACAAATTGTTACCGCAGTTTTGAGTGAGCCGTCAACCTTTAATTATGCTTTGAATGAGTCAGCATACAGTGTTTTTGGGTTTATATATGACTCATTGATTAATGAAAATCCGATAACTACAAAACTAGAACCTGGTTTGGCAGAATCTTGGGAAGTTTCTGAAGATGCACAAAGGATTGTAATCACTCTCCGAGAAGGACTCAAGTGGTCAGATGGTAAACCAATGACCGCCGATGATATTGTATTTACTTATAACGAAATCTATCTAAATCCCAAAATCCCGACTTCTTTAAAAGATAGTTTAAGAGTTGGTGAAAAGGGCACTTTGCCAAAGGTGAAAAAAATCGACGATCGCCGGGTAGAATTCAGTATAGAAGAACCCTTTGCACCTTTTGTCAGATATGTAGGCGGCATCCCGATTATGCCTGCTCATGCTCTACAGGAAGCAATTCGCACAACTGAATCTAATGGAAATCCTAAATTTATTTCCATGTGGGGAACAGGCACAGATCCCAAACAAATTGTTGGTAACGGGCCCTATGTTATGGAAAGTTATGTTCCCAGTCAGCGAGTTATATTTCGACGCAATCCATACTACTGGCGCAAAGATCCTCAGGGTAATCCTCAGCCGTACATCGATCGCGTTGTTTGGCAAATTATTGAATCTACTGAAAACCAATTGATTAATTTTCGCTCTGGACAATTAGATGATTTAGATATTCCTCCCGAAGGTTTTAGTTTAATCAAACGAGAAGAAAACCGAGGTAAGTTTAAAATTTATAACGGCGGCCCAAATACAAGTACAACTTTTATTTCTTTCAATCTCAATAAAGCTAAAAATTCTCAGGGTCAACCTTTAGTAGACCCCATCAAATCCCGCTGGTTTAATCAAAAGGAGTTTAGACAAGCCATAGCCTATGCTCTAGACCGGCAAACCATGAGAATCAATGCTTATCGGGGAATAGGGGAACTACAAAATTCATTTGTTTATGTGAAAAGCCCCTATTTTCTTCCTCCAGACAAGGGATTAAAAGTATATAACTACGACCCAGAAAAATCGAAGAAATTACTATTAGAATCTGGGTTTAAATACAATGCCCAAAATCAACTCTTAGATGCTGATGGCAACCGAGTTAGATTTACACTCTTGACGAATTCTGAAAGAAAAGTCAGAGGTGATATGGCGGCTCAAATCCAACGAGACTTAGCAAGAATTGGAATTCAAGTTGATTTGCAAATCCTCAGTTTCAATTCTTATTTAGAAAAACTGAAAGTCACACAAAATTGGGATTGTTATCTTGGGGGATTCGCTGGGGGTGGTGTTGAACCCCACAGTGCTAGTAATATCTGGAGAATTAACGGTGCATCTCACGCATTTAATCAAGGGGCACAACCAGGAGATCCGCCGTTAATTGGTTGGGAAGTTTCTGATTGGGAAAAACAAATTGATAGCCTTTATATTAAAGGCGCACAGATATTAGACGAAAACAAGCGTAAAGAAATTTACTACGAATATCAACGCATTGCCTCAGAACAGTTACCGTTTATTCATTTGGTGGAAGGTTTAAATTTACAAGCAGTGCGCGATCGCTTCCAAGGTATTGAGTATACTGCTCTTGGTGGCCCATTCTGGAACCTCTACGAACTGAAAGTAGTTGATTAAATGGGGCATGGGGAGATGGGGAGTTGGGGAGATGAGTTTTTCCCCTGGAGCCTCTTCTGCCTAATGCCCAATGCCCAACGCCCAATGCCCAATGCCCAATGCCCAATGCCCAATGCCCAATGACTAATGACTAATGACTAATGAAAAAAATTTGCGATCGCTCTTAGAAGCAGTTGCCAATGGTAAGGTTTCCCCAGATATAGCGTTAGATTCTCTCAAAGATTTAACCTATGAAAGTGTCGGTGAGTTTGCCAAAATTGACCACCATCGCCAGTTAAGAACTGGTTTCCCAGAGGTGATTTGGGGCCCTGGGAAAACACCAGAGCAAATTGCTCAAATTATCGAGGTGATGCGCCTCCGCAGTCCGGTGGTAATGGCAACTCGCATTGAACCAGGAGTTTATAGCACACTGCAAGCAAAAGTTAGAGGTTTGCGATATTACGAAATGGCGCGAATTTGTGCCATTACTCCTCCTAGCATCGAACCACAATTTCAAGGAGAAATTGGTATTCTTTCTGCTGGTACTGCTGATTTACCGGTTGCTGAAGAAGCCGCTGTGACAGCTGAACTTTCTGGTTTTCAAGTCAAACGCCTCTGGGATGTTGGGGTTGCAGGCATTCACCGCTTACTAAATAATCGTCACGTCATTGATTCCGCATCGGTGTTGATTGTTGTCGCAGGAATGGAAGGCGCTTTACCCAGTGTTGTTGCTGGTTTGGCAAATTGTCCGGTGATTGCTGTACCCACTAGCATCGGTTATGGTGCCAGTTTTAGCGGTCTAGCACCTTTATTGACAATGCTGAACTCTTGTGCTGCGGGGGTAGGTGTAGTGAATATCGATAACGGTTTTGGCGCAGCAGTTTTGGCGGGGCAAATTTTACGGACAGCCGAGAAATTGCGGTTGGCATCCTCTGGATCTTGAGTTAAGACATTAAAGTCATAACCAAGATTTCAGTATTTATAGCAGAATTCAGAATTCAGGATTCAGAATTACGTCTGATGTGAATTATCCAAATCAACGAAATATCAAGGATTGTGCGTCCTGTAGAGACTTGCAATTGCAAATCTCTACTGAAAATCTGCTATGTCAGTAATTTTTTCATAAATATACTGATACTGAAATTTGGCATCTACAACCTAATTAACCACCAAACATGAGCCACTACAACGATTTCATATATCAGTTATTTTGGCATTTGCCTGTAAATTTCACGGCATTAGCACAAACAATTACCGACCCAGACCTCATGGGTCAAATGCAAAAAGCTTGGAACCATTTTATACAAACAGGTCAAGTCTGGGCATTGTTGATTGGTTTAGTCATTGGCTATATCATTCGGAATCTAACTAGCTACGGTTAAAGTAATTTTAGATTTTGGATTTTAGATTTTAGATTAATCCAAAATCTAAAATTTAAAATCCAAAATTGATGCCAAATCACTCATAATCTATGACTAAAGAACAAACTTGGAGTCAGCGGTTTGAATCAGCATTACATCCGGCCATCGCTCGTTTTAATGCCAGTATAAATTTTGATATTGAATTAATAGAATATGACTTGACTGGTTCTCAAGCTCATGCGAAGATGCTGGGTTACACAGGCATAATTTCCAAAGAAGAAGCCGAGCAACTGATTGCAGGCTTAGACCAAATTCGCCAAGAGTACCGCCAGGGAAAATTTCAGCCTGGTGTTGATGCTGAAGATGTGCATTTTGCAGTTGAACGACGATTGACGGAAATTGTCGGCGATGTGGGTAAGAAGCTGCATACAGCGCGATCGCGTAATGACCAAGTCGGCACTGATACTAGACTCTACCTCCGCGACCAAATCCAACAAATCAAAGGTCAATTGCGGGAATTTCAAGACGTTCTCTTAGATATAGCCGAAAAACACGTAGAAACTTTAATTCCTGGCTATACTCATCTCCAACGCGCCCAACCCCTGAGCTTAGCTCATCATCTGCTGGCATACTTTCAAATGGCGCAACGGGACTGGGAACGACTAAGCGATGTTTCTCGCCGAGTGAACATTTCACCTTTGGGGTGTGGTGCTTTAGCGGGGACTACATTCCCCATCGATCGCCATTATACAGCCAAGCTATTGAATTTTGACAACATTTATGCTAATAGCCTAGATGGAGTGAGCGATCGCGATTTTGCGATCGAATTCTTGTGTGCTGCTAGCTTAATTATGGTTCACCTCAGTCGGCTTGCAGAAGAAGTCATCATTTGGTCATCTGAAGAATTTCGTTTTGTTACCCTCAAAGATAGCTGTGCCACTGGTTCCAGTATCATGCCCCAAAAGAAAAATCCCGATGTCCCGGAATTGGTGCGAGGAAAAACAGGGCGCGTATTTGGTCATCTCCAAGCAATGTTGGTGATTATGAAAGGGTTACCCCTGGCCTATAACAAAGACTTGCAAGAAGATAAAGAAGGTTTATTTGATAGCGTCAACACAGTCAAAGCATCTCTAGAAGCAATGACAATTTTGTTGGCAGAAGGCTTAGAATTTCGTACCCAGCGCTTAGCCGAAGCGGTGACAGAAGACTTTTCCAACGCTACCGATGTCGCAGATTATCTAGCAGCACGAGGTGTCCCTTTCCGAGAAGCTTATAATCTCGTGGGTAAAGTCGTAAAAACCAGTATTGCCGCAGGTAAACTCCTAAAAGATTTGACACTGGACGAGTGGCAACAACTACATCCAGCATTTGCCGCAGATATTTATCAGGCCATATCCCCCCGTCAAGTCGTCTCTGCCCGCAACAGTTACGGTGGTACAGGCTTTGCACAGGTACGTGAAGCACTCATAGCTGCTCGCGCTCAAATTGGCGAATAGAGGGAATGGGGGGGCAGGGGAAAAGGTTAAAGGTTAAAGGGAAAAGGAAATAAATTTAATCTTTCCCCTTTCCCCAAAATAATTGAGGGGGAAAAGGTTAAAGGTTAAAGGGAAAAGGAAATAAATTTAATCTTTCCCCTTTCCCCTTTCCCCAAAATAATTGAGGGCGTAAAAATATACGCCCTCAAATTATAAAAGACTTAAAAAGTAAGTATATTAACAGGCAACTTACTCAGCGTCAATTGCTGCTGCGCCTTCATCTTCCTCACTCTTCGGTGGTCTTTGTTGGAACCTTCTCTGCATTCTTCCTGTCGTAGTCCGTTTACGAAACTTCCGGGCATACGCCTGGTTCCGTAGCGCCTTTTCTTTTTTCGGGTTACGGCGCTTAGCCATGTTCACCTCATAAATAAACAACAAAAAAATCGCAACTAGGCATAACTTAGGTAATATCAGTTACCAATGTTTTTGATATACTTGTAGCCTAGTGACTAATCGATACGCTTTAAACAATTTTCTAGTCTACCGTACTTGACTTGATTTTGTCAATTAAAATTGAACAATATCTGACTAGAGGTAGATAAAAATATCGTTTTTCACACACAAATATCTAAAATATACACACTGTATTTTAGATAAATGAAATACAAGGTAGAGAACATGTTAGCTAGGATTATCTGTACCTGACTCCCAAGCAATCTGTTGTATAAATTAACTAATTAGTTTTTGTAGTATTGTATTTATGAAAAACTTTAGTTCAGTTTGATTGACAAATGTAGCAGCTGTAAATGATTTGTTTTATCAAATTATGATTTTATTTTTAATAAGACTTTGTAAAGATTTAAAAGTTTGATTTTCTATTGCCCATTCCTTATTTGTCCAAAGTCGCGCTTGCATTGTGCCTTTGAAATTAGATAAATAATTTCAAAAATCAAATACGATTCCTATATTAGTTATTTGCAATGGATAAAGAGCAAAGTCTGAAGGCTGGCTGCTGGCATTGAGAACTTTCTAATAGAGAATAATGTGAAAATATTATGTATATATAAGTACAGTGCTTCTCTAGAAACTTGATGTTAGAATTGAGAATGTTCTACGTAAATCGTTAGAATAAAATCTCGAACCACAAACATTTTTGTATAAAACAAAACTCAATAACATTTTATAGATTGAGGCTGATGTCAGTGGTAGAGAAATATAGAATACAACACATAAATTTTGAAGATTGAACGTTATTGCTTTTTTTCCTTCAGCTGTCGAGTCCACACGTAGCTTATGGCGTATTGGACAAACAGTATTGGGTATTATATTTCGTCATCCCATTACTGGTACTAGTATTATTCCAATTTTACCCGACGGTCGGATTGTACTGATTCGGCGGCGGGACAATGGTCTTTGGTCATTGCCTGGAGGTATTGTGGATTGGGGAGAAGATATTCCCAACACAGTCCGCCGGGAATTGATGGAGGAAACTGGATTAGAATTGGTGAAAATTAACCGTTTAGTAGGAGTTTACTCCTCACCAGACCGCGATCCCAGAATTCATTCGATTTGTGTTGTGGTTGAAGCCGAAGTAACTGGGACAATGGAAGTTAAAGATGCTTTGGAAGTGATGGAAATCCAAGCTTTCCCTCCAAATTTGCTACCTCCAGGACAAATGTCTCACGACCATACTCAACAGTTACAAGATTATTTGAATGGCTTGACAACACTGGCATAATAATATTTAGTTATTAGTCATTAGTCATCTCTTACAAAGTTCTGATCGGAGGTTTCCTCCGCTCAGACTTTGCGCTTAGTCATTAGTCATTTGTTCTTTGCAAATCACTAAGGAATTGCAAAAAATCAATTATTGCGCTTGGGGTCGTTGACTGTTGACTGTCAACCGTCAACCGTCAACTGTCAACCATCAATAATTAACAGTCTTCTATGGAATATTTTTTACTTGGAAGTCCCTTATTATGGTGCTAAGGGTTAATTACTAAATTCAGATGGATACACTATTTCGTAACTCCCGGAGAAAGCTTTCTCAAGGGTTATTATTTTGGCGTGAAGTTGGTGCAGAAATTCCTGTAATTTTTTTACATGGTGCTTGGAATGATAGCAGTGAATGGTTATCTGTAATGGAGTCCCTGGCAGAGAATTTCCATTGCTTTGCACCTGATTTATTAGGTTTTGGTGAGTCTGAAAATCCTAATATTCATCATTCCATTGATTTACAAGTCGAATGTTTAGCTGAGTTTTTGCAAGCTGTCAAGCTAGAAAAAGTTTATTTAGTGGGACATTCTCTTGGGGGTTGGGTTGCTGCTAGTTATGCCCTAAAGTATCCAGAGAATGTTAACGGTATGGTACTGCTAGCGCCTGAGGGTGTAGAAATAGCAGGACAAGAAGAGTATTGTCGGAAGATGCGGCGATTATTAAATTATTCACCCTTCGTGGTTAAATTGTTGCGATCGCTAGTTACCTTCACTAAAATCCTGGGCTGGCATGAAAAGATTACACAGGATTTGCAATTACGTCAAGATTTGCTGCGTTACCCCATAGCTTGTCAATTACTTTTCAAACGCCGACAAGCAGAAATTGAGGCGGAATTATTACAAAAACGCCTTTACAGCATCGAAGTCCCAGTTTTGATTGTACAAGGTGGTCAAGATACACCAGATGCTTTAGCCAAGAGTCAAATTTATGCCCAACTAACTCCAAAAGTTGAGTTAAAAATGATTGCCCATGCCGGCAATGACTTGCCACAATCTTGTGCTGGGGATATAGCAATGGATATTCGGGAATTTATTACAGAGTCGATGCAAAGTAAGTTTATCTAATGTTGACTGTGGGAATTTTAGATTAAAAATGATTTCTGTACTCTTGCAAATCAGAAAGCTACATGCTCTGATTCTAAAATCTTAAATGGCTAGGCAAAATTCACGCATTAAGAAAGCCATCTAAACAAGGTTTTTTGAGCATGTATCTGTCGTATGATTGTTTCTAATTAATATTAGATAATTTATTGAAAATTTCAAATCAAAAATTAAATCACGAGTATCAATCTAAAATCTGAAATCCCAAATCTAAAATTAGAAGACGCATCTATCATGAAATCACACAAGTTCCGTGATATAGCCTTCAGACTGCACCGATATACTGGTTTAATTGTGGGGGTATTTATCGCTTTTATTGGTTTAACGGGTAGTTTTTTGGTGTTCAAACCAGAAATAGAGCAATTGTTCATTAGCCAGCAAATTGGACGTATAGTACCTCAAGAACAAATAATTTCTCTTGATAGTGTTTTAGAAACAGCTAAATCTGTGATTTCTAAAAACAATCAGGCTAATATCAATTCTGCCAATCCCACATCTTATTACATCAAATTACCTGCAACCGCTTCTTCCCCATACGAAGTTGAATTTTTTGATAATAATAAGGCGATTCGATTATTCGTCCATCCTTATACTGGTGAAATCATCACTTGGAATGATGCAGATTCGAGTTTTGAAAGGGTGATTCTCTACCTGCACTATAGTCTGATGTTAGGTATAAATGGTCAAATTGCAATCGGTATTGTAGCATTATTATTATTGATTTTGTCTATTACAGGATTAATCTTATGGCCTGGTTGGCGCAAGTTAATTACTGGCTTCAAAATCAAGTGGGATGGTCATCCTAAACGAGTAAATTTTGATATTCACAAAGTTGTAGGAATTGTTGCCACAATTTTCCTTTGCTTTAGTGCTTTTACAGGCTTTTGTTGGAATTTATCTCATTGGACTTATCCATTGATTTATGCAGTTACTTTCACTCCCCAATCACCAGAAGTTGCTGCTAAACCAATTTCTGATTCCACCCCTTTAAAGTTGTCGCAATTACTCCAAAATTCCAATCAAGTATTTCCTAATGCAACGACATTATCAGTCACTATTCCCAGTAAACCTGAAGACGCTGTTTATATCAGCAAACGTCAAAATCACGAAACAGTGATTTATGGACAAAGCGGAGTCTATCTTGATGGGTATAGCGGTGAAATATTACGTGTAATTGATAGTACTAAATTACCGCTAGGAGACAAAGCGATCGCTATTCTTACACCTCTACACTATGGCACATTTTGGGGCTTAACATCTCGTATAATTTATTTTTTGGTAGGGCTAACTCCAACTATTCTTTTAATCACAGGATTTATCATGTGGCGATATCGACCAAAGCCAAAATCTACTAAGTAAGTTTCAAATTCCGATTGCTATTTGGAATTTGTCATGAATATTTCTTTCATTCCCCAAAAAATTAAATTTGGTTCCACAATTAGCTGTGTTGTCATATCAGGATATAAAGCTTGGAGATAGTTAATTAATAAAGTGCGGTCGCCGCCTTTAATTGCAATTTTTCCTTGAGGAAATAAATTCCACCACGCTTGAATAAAATCTTTAATTCCAGCTAGAAAAGTGTAAATTACACCACTTTGAATTGCCTCTGTTGTATTCAGTGCAAAACGTGGTGGTAGAGATGCCATTTGAGAAATTTCAACTAATGGTAATTGTCCTGTTTTTTGACCGAGAGTTGCAAATTGTAACCCCAATCCCGGTAGAATCGCCCCTCCAACCAAACACTGATTAGCATCAGCAGCAGTAAAAGTTAGTGCTGTTCCTGCGTCAATCACCAACATAGGAAAACCCCAAGTTTTCCCCGCACCCCACAAAGCTAAAGCCCTGTCAATTCCGAATGTGGGATACACTCCTTTGAGAGGAACTTCATTTAAAGTAATAACCTGAACGTTGGGATAAGTTTCCCAAATAGCAGTTTGGCTGGGGACTACGGAGGCGAGGAGCAGGGGAGGGGGGGATGGGGAGATGGGGAGATGGGGGGATGGGGAGACTTGTACTGAGCGGAGCCGTTGGCGCAGCCTCTCGCAGAGAAGTATGGGGAG
>Ga0314812_100013_pt1 | contig 31754 bp, 29 predicted proteins | sample STEome_9_FD_202336 | JGI IMG/M metagenome (GOLD analysis project Ga0314812, IMG submission 202336) | Metatranscriptome of soil surface biofilm microbial communities from soil inoculated with nitrogen-fixing consortium DG1, State College... ...
CGATTTGAAAATGTGTATTCCATTCAATTGAAAACCGCCATAACAAATAAATTCGTTAACTGAACAGTATTGTTCTACAGGATTCGTATTTGATTTTTGAAAAAAACTCAGTACACTTTGATTCCTTCTTGCCTGTTTACTGCCATAACAAAACAAGTATCTTTATAAAAACCTTTATGACTAAAGTAACGCTCAAATAATGACTTTTTGGCAATGTCTATTCTTAATTGAATGTTTTAAACTCATAGCCATACAGCACTCCTAATTTATAGGTTAAACGAGCAAAACTTTTTATAGCTAAAAAGATATTTTTCTCAAGGCTATTTAAAGAATAAATGTTTGCAAATTAATTAGGGATGTTGTAGAAAATTCAACCAAGTAACTAATGAGAGATTTGATGATGAAACGTATTCTAATGGGCATGTTACTAGCTCTACCATTGGCGGTTGCTTCTTTTCCATTACAGGCATCGGCAGCAAAAATTGTTGTCATACCTAGTGTTCATAAACCTAAGGTTGCTCCACGCCCAGTTATTCGTCAAAAATTGATTCCAGGGCATTGGGAAAAAACACCACATGGTAGACGGTGGGTTCCTGCTCACTATGTGAGGATTAAATAAACACTAATTAATTTTTTATAGGACTATAAAATGTATATCAATTGCAGGTAAAATCTGATAATTGATATTTGTAAGGTGGGCATTATATAAAAAGGTAATGCCTACCCTATCCTGATAAGTAGAACGATGTGAAAAAAACAAACTATGTTAAGAAGAATTCTGAATTCTGAATTCTGAATTCAGAATGGGCTAAACGCCCCGCTACCGCTAACAGGAGTCAAAATAAAGACGTGACGCTCTAGTACTCGCTACCGTTGACGCTCCTACGTCTGCAATTTGGGTTAATACCAAGAGAACCCAGAGAGCAATTTATTTAAAATTTAGGTTTTATCATGCTACTAACCTAGTGTATTATAATTGTAATACAAAATCAACTGAAGAGGTTCATCGGTGATGGCAGCCGTAGAACTGGAAAATTTATCCAAGACGTTCACTCTGAGTAGGGGTTGGGGACGCAACCGCACTCATAAAGAGATTGTGGCCGTAGATGGTATTAATCTAAGGGTTCCAGATGGTCAAGCGATCGCTTTCATCGGCCCTAATGGCGCGGGGAAGTCCACTACAATCAAGATGCTGACAGGCATACTACAACCTTCATCTGGAACAGCAAGGTTACTGGGATTAAATCCTTGGCGAAATCGACGCGAATTAGCTTACCAGATGGGCGTAGTGTTTGGACAGCGATCGCAATTATGGTATCACCTACCTCCCCGCGATACCTTGGAGTTACTAGCGCGAATCTATAATCTGAATCGGCAAGAATATATTCAACGTCGCGACCAACTAGTTGAGCGTTTTCACCTGGGCCCGTTTTGGAATACCCCAGTACGTAAGTTGTCTTTAGGTCAGCGGATGCGAGCAGAAGTAGCAGCCAGTTTACTCCATGCACCTAAAGTATTATTCCTCGACGAACCCACAATTGGACTGGATGTAATTGCTCGTCAGGAATTACGCGACCTCATCTGCGAATGGAACCGCACTGAAGGGGTAACAGTATTTCTCACCAGCCACGATGCAGGCGACATTGAACAGGTAGCCCAGCGAGTAGTGGTAATTAATCACGGGCACGTGGTACTCGATGACAAAGTTTCTGCAATGCGCCGTCAATACCTTGGCTCAAAGATTCTCAGCGTCAAATTCCATACTTCCCCCGCCAAAATCAGCCTCCCAGGAGTGACACAACTCAAAGCTAGCGAATATACTCTCAAACTAGAGGTTAATACCCGCATCACACCAATTGAAACCGTGATGACTCAAATTCTCCAGGCGGGTTCGGTGGCTGATATTGCAATTGAAGACCCGCCACTGGAAGAGGTAATTGCACACATTTATGCTCAGGCAGCCTCTTAACAATTGAAAATTGACACATTAAACACAGTTGGAGTTGGGGATTTAAACCGCAACTCAACTGATACTACCTGTATACACAGGGGTCTTAAACCCTTGATTTTAGGATAATTTAGTGAACAGTTTCAGCAAATATACTTGGATTGGCTTGACAGCAGCTCGCTCCAATCTAGCTTATTTTGGAGAAGTTGCTTCCAGAGGAATTTTCCTGTTTGTCATTCTCTACATCTTCCTACAACTGTGGCGTATCACCTATGCTCAGACGGATGCTGAACAGTTGGGAGGTTTAACACTCGCTCAAATGCTTTGGTATTTAGGTATCACTGAGTCTATCGTCCTCTCCAGTCCCCAGGTGGCTTTGGAGGTAGACGAGGATGTAAGGACGGGGGCGCTGGCAGTACAACTAATCCGCCCTCTATCCTACCCTTTATATCGTCTGTGGACTACTTTGGGAGAGCGGACAGTGCGCTTTGGGTTGAATGTAGCGATCGCTTCCCTAGTAGCATTATTGTTTGTTGGCACAATTCCTTTAACTTTCCGAGGAATTTTATTATTCCTAGCGGTGCTACCACTGGCATTTGTACTAGATTTTTTGGCAACCTTCTTAGTGGGCTTAGGAGCTTTCTGGCTGGAAAACACCAGCGGATTAATGCTCATTTACTCCCGATTGACCATGATTTTGGGCGGGATGCTGATTCCCTTGGAACTGCTACCAGAAAACTGGCAGCCAATACTACAGGCTTTACCCTTTGCCAGCATTTTATATGGCCCAGCGCGTTTATTCGTGCATCCCGACTTGAGTTTTGCTGGTGAATTGTTAATGCGCCAGGGAGTTGCCATAGTTGTGCTGACTGTGTTGGTAGCCCTTGTGTACCGCACGGCAGTGAAACGTATCCACGCGCATGGAGGTTAAGATGTTCTGGGGTTTAATTTCCTACCTAAAATTAGCTAGCACTTATATTTGGCTCAATCTGAACGCTCACCTAGAATATCGCGGCGCATTCCTCACACAAGTGGTGGCAATGATAGTTAATAACTTAGTGTGGGTGACATTTTGGGGGCTGTTTTTTACACGCTTTCCAGTGCTACGAGGCTGGACAGTGCAAGATGTAATTACTCTCTGGGCGATGGCAGCAACAGGGTTTGGTTTGGCTCATACTGTCTTTGGTAATGCTTTACAACTAACAAGTCTGATTGTGCAGGGACAGTTGGATGTATGGATGTTGTATCCGCGTGCCCTTTTACCACATCTACTGCTGGGACGGATGAATGCTACATCTTGGGGGGATCTGCTGTTTGGGTATGGGGTTTATTTGTTTTTTGTCAAGCCTGATGCAGTGCATTTAGCGTTGTTTACTGGGTTGACAGTTTCAGTAGCGACATTATTCGTGGGCTTTAATGTTTTGATAGGTAGCCTCAGCTTTTATCTGGGCAATTCCGAAGGATTAACACAGCAGTGGCGAAATGCCATGCTTACCTTCAGTACTTATCCAGCAACTTTGTTTGAGGGAACAGTGAAGCTACTACTGTATACACTGCTTCCGGCTGGATTTGTGAATTATTTACCAATTGAGGCATTGCGATCGCTATCTTGGATTCATGCTGTATTAGCAGTAGCTGGATCGATTACAGTACTGTTAGTTGGTGTCTATGTGTTTTACCAAGGATTGCGTCGTTACTCCTCAGGAAATTTGATGCAAATGCGAGGTTGAGTCTTTTTAGTAGTTTCAGGGTAGGGCTGGGGCGATCGCACGTGATTTAAGTTAGCATTACGTCAAGTCAATCAGGGAAATTAGCCCATGAACCTAGTTTTAGAGCGTGAAACACCTCCTCTTAGAGAAGATGAAACCGGAGCAATTCGAGTTGGGAATTCAAGGGTTTTGCTAGAGTTCGTAATCCGAGCTTTTCAGGATGGTGCATCCCCTGAGTCTATCGTCCAAAGGTACTCGACTCTATCGTTGTCTGATGTTTATAGCACCATTGGTTACTATCTTCGACATCAAAACGCTGTAGAAGCTTACCTTAATCACAGAGAACAATTAGCTGAATCTGTACAGCAACGTTTGTCCAATATTCAACCTGATTTGAGTCTTATTCGTTCTCGCTTGTTAGCTCAACAACAATCTTAAGGCAATGTTGAGCTTGTTAAGCGATGAAAACTTTAATGGCGATATCGTTCGAGGGCTATTTTTGCGTCAACCCAATCTTGATTTACTTCGCGTTCAAGATGTTGGTTTACAAGAAGTAGAAGATCCTGCGATTCTAGATTGGGCAGCAACCAATGAGCGCATTATTTTAACCCACGATCGTGCAACAATGCCAGACTTTGTTTACCAACGATTGATAGCTGGAAAGCCAGTGTCGGGATTATTCGTAATTAATGACCGGATGCCCATCAGACAGGCAATTGATGAATTGTTACTGCTTGTTGATTGTAGTGAGCAAGCAGAATGGAAGGGAGTTGTACTCTATCTACCTTTGTGAGTAATTTATTTGCCAATTGAAGCATTGCGATCGCTATCTTGAATTTATGTCACTTTAGCAGTAACTACTGGCGTGGCAAGCCTAAATTGATGCAAAAATTGCAGGTTGGGTTTCGTTCCTCAACCCAACCTACTTCTAATGCGAATTGGTGATGTGATGGCGGCACTAGAAAGTTTTTGTATTACTTTTGTATTACTTTTGTATTACAAAATCACCTGAAGACTTCATAGGCGATCGCAACCGTAGAACTGGAAAATTTATCCAAAACGTTTACTTTGAGTGGGGTTGCGTCCCCAAACCCACTCACAAAGATCTAGATGTTTGTGAGAATTATAAATATAAGGAAAAATGCGAATGAATTTGTAAAAATTTTCCATTATTACAATAGTTTATTTATAGTTACGGTAATAGGTTAAACCGCTACAAACTCATTGTATTATTCCTAGATTTGGTGTGTTGAGCGACACTGTTATGCCATACAAAATACTTTTATGGAAGTTTGATTTCCAGACTTTTTTCAAAACTAACTATACATAAATAGTGCATATGTACTATTTTAGTAATTGTAGATTTTATTACAGGAACATTATGAAAAGCAATCCTAACCAGAGGAAGGAAAAAAATTTCAACACTGGGCTGAGTGTTATTTTCTCTGAAAAAGCTCTCATTGCATTGTTGTATGTCACACTTGCCTTGGGTATTGCTCACCTACAATTTAGTAGTTCAGCTAATCAAGAACACCCTGCGAAAGTTTTGCAGCACAAACACAAATAGTAAGGTTTTCCCTAAGGAAAATATCAGAAATTGTAAAAACTTAGACAAAGGGTGATTGCTTATGCCAAGAGGCGGTTCCAGGAAAGGGTCAGGTCGTAAACATAAATTTGGGGAGCCACTTGCAGACATTGGCGTACCTTCATCAATCAGTCATGACTTGATTGTGGCAATAGAGTATCTCTGGGAAAAGGGAATAACAGGACAAGAACTGGTAGATGCTCTACGTTCGGCAGAGTTTCGCAAGGTCAGGAAGTATGATTATCCAGTATCAGCAGGCACACACAGTACATCTAGTGTTGGAGGAGATTCAATGAACATCGATTATCAAGAAATCGATCTCTATCAGGAACTGATCAATGAATCAAATACAACGATCATCTTACCTGTAATCGGAGACTCGATGATAGGTATTGGTATATATCCTGGAGATTGGTTAATTGTTGAACTGATTAATCCTCTATACCAAAAACCTAAGGAGCAAGATATTGTTATAGTTTCTGTGGATGATGAGACATTAGTTAAACGTTATAGAAGAGAAAAAGGAGAAGTAGTTTTAGTATCGGAGAACAAGAACCACGAACCAATCAGACGCGCTGAAGGAGCAATTTATATTTCAGGAATTGTCAAAAGTGCTATTCGTCGCAATTTATCAAAACTGTAAAAAATGTCGTAGAAGAAACACATCATAGCGAACTGCTGCAAGCTGTTGGTAGAGTTGAAAAGGTTATTTCCAGTGGCTGATTTGAGCCGTTAGACTGCTTGGTAATTAGTGGGGATATAACCTAATTCATTTGTTAATCAAGGATATGGGAAGAGCAAGCGAAGCCCTTGAACTGATCTTGTAAGCTCACAACATGTTTATTTTTCAACCTCCCCACTCTCTCTAACTCAACCAGATTGAGCGATTTTGGGAATTTCTCAAATCTCAATTCTAATGGCAAAACTCTAAAACTACAGCACAATTAAAAAGGTTGCCCAATGGACAACCTTTGTACAGAACTCATTGATGAATTACTTACTAGTCTTTTTCAAACCTTGCCAGCTTTCTCGCAGTCTTATCAAATTAGGCGTATGACCACCATAACGCCAGCTGACATAGGCTTGACAAATTTCATCTATTACCTGAGCAGTTGTTGGGGGATGATGTTGGTATGAAACTTTGGCATATTCTAAAGGTGTTTGTGCTGGATGCTTACCCAAACCTTTTTGCGCTGTCCATTGCAACATTTGTTGATAAAGGCTTTCCATCGCTGGCAATTTTTTTAACCATCGACGATTGCGCCATTCTCGCCACTGTCCCCAAGCTACCCAACCAAAGAATGCGATGGTAGTACCCAAGATTAAGCCAGTTAATACACCGAACCAACCTTGAGTAAATAAAGCAAAAAACCAAGCGATCGCTCTACCGATCCAGTTAAATATTGTGCCAAATACATTATTCAATAAACCAGTCACCGGAGAAGGCAACCATCCAGCAACCCATTGCCAAAATTGCCGCAATACGCTAAAAGTTTCAGTATCCTCTATTGACGGGGGTATTAATGGATGATTGGGAATTGGATCGAAGGCAAACCAACCATATTTCGGGAAATATACTTCTGTCATCGCGTAGGCGTCTGTATTACGGACAACATACATCCCGGTGAATGGATTAAACTCTCCTGGACTAAACCCCGCTACTAACCGCGCCGGGATGCCAATGGAACGTAGCATCACTGTGAGAACTGTGGAAAAGTGGTCTGGATAGCCTCCTTTATACTTGAATAAAAAAGCTTCTACTAAGTCTTCTTTTTCATCTAAATAAGGGAATTCTAAGGGATTTTGCGGAATAGAGTAGTATTGCTTCAAGTATTGAGCTAAGTAAAGAGCCTTTTCATAAGCTGAATCCAGACTTTTAGAAGACTTTGCTACGCGGTTTTGATTGTAGTTGGCGAGGATTTCTTCGGTGCGTTGGCGGACTTTTTCGGCAATTTCCGGCGGGATTTGGAGATAATGGTTTTTAATATGTTGGGGATATTTAGTAGAAGTTTCACCTAAGACAGTCCGATCGCGGTGTGGCACTTCGGAAACTACTGTATAAGTTACGCCTTCTGATAACTCTACAGGCGATCGCAACCCATTTTCTTTATCAACTGCGATCATTGGTGTGGGAAAGTAAATTTCCTTGGCATTGGCCATTGCAGGAATTAAATTCGGCAAATCCGACACCACTGTGTAAGTTTGTACTACTTCTTGAGTTTTACCAGAAATCAAAGGTGCGGGAAGAAACATTTGGTAAGACCAAGGCGGCCGCCTAATGGTGGTAACATCATCCTTACGAGAAAGTTGCCATCCCTTACCTGTGTAACAGTCAAATGCCAACACTCGCCAAAAACCTTCAGCTTGCGATCGCACCCGCATCACAACCTTAGGTTTCATCTCCCCCCGTAGGTTTTGGTTAATTTCGCTATTGAAACCGTAGTAAAAATTGTTATCTACTTTTCCTGGTTCGCCAGTTTTGCCCTGTCCTGTACCGTTGCCTCTATCATTACCGTTACCTTGGCGGACGTAACCGGGATTGATAATACTACGTCCTGTAAAATTGCCTTTAATTTCAATAGGAGAACTTACAGGAAATGTTCTTAATTGGTAACCAGGTAACCTGGGTAAAACAGCAAAAATTGCCAGTCCCAAACTGACAATTACAAAAAAATTAACAATTAAAAATTTAAAATTTAAAGTTGAGAATTTATCCTTTGGGGTCTTTTGTTTTTGTCTTTTTAGTGGTTGCAGACCCAAGCGGGAGCGATAATCTAGAACTAGGGTTGGCAAAGCGATGGCTAAAAACAACAGCAATACAGGTGCAAATGCTAAAGTCTGACTCAGCGTTGCCGCCACACCTAATAAAATTAATCCGATAACAATGGAATAACCCAAATTTTTGCGGCGGGGTGTATCAAAGCTATGCAACACCTGGAGTTGAATTAATAACTCTGCCAAACCCAACCGCGTATCATTCAACTCTGTCACTAACCGTCCAAAGAAAGCACCCAGCGCTATTAACATACCAATAGCGATGCAGAACTTCACTGCGATGTTAGTATCGCAGCGACGATAGTAACTCCAAACTGCACCCACTACACTTAGGGGTAATGCCCAAAGACTGAATAAAGTCTCAGCAGCGATATCCGTTGCCACAATTCCCAAAATCACCAACGCTAGCACCAGCACCCGCAAGGAAATTGAATTTTCCACTTCTGTCGAAGGCAAACCCTGTATATTTTGCCGCCTGAAATTATGTGTAGAGAGACGCCAAAACCGATTCATCCTGGATAAGTTAAACATTTCGAGTCTCAGGTGTAGATCCGACGGAAACAATAGTTAAGACGGAACCAACCGCCCTACTATCAAGTATTCCCGTTGGGGGAAGTTTTCTTATCCTGTTTTTAAGCGTCTATAAGTGGAAAAGTGATGGCTTGGTAAATATAGAGACCTGGCTAAATCAGCACAACGCACAGAATTAACACCAATTTTCCAAAATTCAGTAACATTTGAAATCTAGCTCTGCTAATGCATGAATTTGGAATTGGTATAACTTGTTTCCCAGGCTTTGTGACTACTTAATTTTCCGCAGCCTGCACAAGCAGACTTTGTTTGTACATTGGTATTATTGGGTGAGTCTACACCTACTTGAGATTAGGCAACCTACATTAAGTAAGCACCCTGTTTTTAGTAGTCTTCATAGAGAAACAAAGCCCCAAAGCAACAGCTAAGGGAAAAGTTATCTTAATATGTATCAGCGTTGATTGATTAACGCAGTGTGCTAGCGGTAGTAATTTAGACTACATTGAGGGAGTAATTACAAACAACAAAGGTTGTTCGTCTATTTCTGGAAACTCAACTTCTAGGGTATAAATTGGGTTAAGTTGCTCGCAGCCTAACTCTACACTTAAGTATCCGGAACTCGAAGATGTTGTCATTGCTAAAGTGCCACTTCCGCGCAATGTCAAAGTTCCTTTAACAGGTAAATCAGCTTCAACAAGTAACTTAGTAACTTGACCTAGAGTTTGGTACTTTACTTTAATGTTTAAAGTCCCGACATTGGTTAACCATTGTCTTTCTACCACTGGACTAGTTGCTGAAAGTGGTAGAGTTAGATTTTCCAGCAATTGTTTTGCCGCCAGCAGTGACAAAGCCATCTGTTGACGGGGTTGTAAATCTGAATAATCGCTCTGAATATCTGGCATTTTGTCCAGAGTATTCACGGAGCGATAAGTGCTTCTTAGCACCAAACCAGCAATATCATTTAGTGCCTGAGATTCATTTGGGAAAAAGTTCTCCACCACTTGAACTAATTTTGCCCCCAGTGGCACTGAAGATGTAACCAACGCCTGACACTGTTCTAACAATTGCCGGAAAACTTTTTCTGGCAGTGGAACTGGCAGATTCAGCTTTGACTGCTGTGCCATCCATCCCCAGCTAGGAACGAGTGCTATAGACGGCTCATCAAGAAAATCGGGATATTCAGCTAATTGTGTTTCCCAAGGAAACAAAGGTGGGTGGTCTTGGATTTGGATTTGTAACCGACGCTTAAGGACGGCTTGGAAACGATCTTGCACAGTAGGAATTTCTCCCGGTAAAAAGGCCTGGGGTGTTCCTCTCAATTCCGGCTCACTGTTTTTTGAAGCAATGGCTTTGTTGGAGAGGTTGTCTACCCCGTAATTTTCCTTACATTCTAACGAGATACACTCATCGTTTTTGACATTGCCTGTCAATAACCAATAGAGACACTCGTCGTGTAAAGGTTCTGAGTCACTATTCATGAGTAGATGCACCAGATCCGGACACTAATGAGTTACGAATTTCCCAAGCTTGTTCAAGAATCTTAAACCAACGTTTTTGTAGTTGTGCCATTGACAACCCTAAAGTTTTAGATATTTTTTCGTCAGTTTGCCCTTGTTGCTTCAACTCTAGTAAAGACCGCTGTTTACTGTCCAATTGGGCTGTGTATGCTTGCCATTGCTGGGGAGTTAAGCCCAAATTGGTATGCAATGAAGCTTCTAGCCATTCGTGAACTAATTCCCAACGGTGTAACAAGGCGAATCGAATTAAATGATACTTGAAGCGCTGCTGTAAGTAATCTCTCTGACGAGGGGTTAAACCCAAAACTGACTCAATTTCCTGTGCTGATAGATCTTGAAGACGAAGCGAAAAATAATCAGCACAATCCGATTGCTGTCGTTGTTCGAGATAACTCATTAATTCCGTAATCACAACGGAACGTAAGGTGTCTTCTTCAGGTTCGGCTTCTGTTTGGGTTGCCATTGTGGAGCGTAATTGCTGGATAGCTGGTTCTTCCCAACCATCAGCTTCACTATTGCTACCTTCTGCGGCTTGTTCTATGTCTACGCTGGTTTCAGGAGGTTGCTGTTGAGAAAAAGTTTGCGCCCGTAAAATAATTAGCTGTTGCTGACGACCTGGTAAGGGAATTCGTCGCTTACCATAGCGTTCCGTGAATGCCATATACTCAGCTAATTCCAGCAGCGTTTGTGGACGATAAGTAGCACCGAGTTGATTTTCTCGCCGGAAAGCGTTTAATGCTTCTAGATAAAAACTTTGTAGAAAGTCTTCAATTATAGTCAGGCGTCCTTGATAGCTTAATTGCTTCTGAGGAGGATTAATGTAACGATAAATAATAGCGCTCAAAGTACTGTGTAATTCTACCCTGCCTCGATTTGAACCCAACTGATAGTATCTAAGACACTGTTGCAGCCGATGTCGGGCGAGGGTGAGTGCCGAACTTTCCACAGATCCGGAAGCTTGGATGCGTTTGCTTTCACTGCAAATCCGGTAGACTTCAGTGGTAATTCGTCTGGCGACATCGTGGCAATTCTGTTGTGAAGCTTTGGTTGACTGCTGAAACTCCCTGGACAGGAGTTGAAAGATCGCCTCCACACCAATAGAATTTTCTCCCAGAATATTTGCAGATGGAATAGTTGCGGTTGCGGCTGAATTCATAGTCTCGGTTTTCAAAAGACCCTAAGGTATTTAAATACAACCTGTACGACTGTGGGTGTTGGCTTTTTGGGTTTTGCCTATAAGCTAAACGCAGGCCCTACCTATCTTGGAGATGTGCCTGATTTTATTATTCCCAAATTTAATGGGATTGTTCGCATTTTGATAGATGTTATTGCCATTACCCAGGAGTCGTATACAAGTCATTATGGATTTAGAAGCACAAATTCAATTGCTGATTGACAATGCACCCCGCGATGGTATTACACCAAATCTAATTTCAGCAATTTCTCCTGCCCTGAAAGCGATCGCTCAAAAATTACGTTACTCCCAGTACTATATTCTCCAAAGTTCGGAGGGCAACTGGGTTTTAACTACGTTGAGCAATCGTACTAATCCAGGAATGGAAAAGCGAGTGGTTTACGCTTTTCCTACCATACAGGATGTCTCCCTAATTTCCACTGCTGGGCTTGACCCTCAAATGCTAACTAAAATTGTTCCCGTGACCCATATTTTGTTTCAATTGGTGGCATTAGAACCCGTAGATAGTATCGTTTTTTTGGAAACGCCGGGTCAGACCACTCATACCTTTGAAGTCCGCCGCAGTGAGCTAGAAAAACTCATGCAACAACAGCTACGAAAGATGCGATCGCCGAAACATATACCCCCTGATATTGCATAGAATTATGTGGTTTGTGAGATTTTTTCGATACAAACCAATATTTGTCTTCAAGACTTATGAGCGTCGTCAATCGACGCTCAAAAATTTTTGAAAAATTTTGAATTTTCAATGGGAAAGCATTTTTTCACTTACCGCTTTGGAATATCTAAAATCGATTAAAAAACAGTTACTAGCGAACAATTTTCAATTTTTTTATTGAGCTTTTACTGGATCGCTAGTTGGGTTTTAATTCTCGCAAATATCTAAAATTGATTAAAAAACAGTTACTAGCGAACAATTTTCAATTTTTTTTGTTTGGCTGTTTTGCAGGGAAAACTACCCGCCCAAGAATATTTGGGCAGGTTTCATTAAGGCAGAACTTACACAACTGGTAAATATCTGATTAGTGATAGAAATCAAGACCAAAGTCGAAGACCCAGCGCGAAAAAATATGTTTAAATTTTAGATTTTTTTTAATTATTCGCTCCAAAATTCAAAATCCAAAATCTAAAATTCATTTTTAATAGAGCCGACTCAGACCATAGTCAGCTATGTTAATCAATGCCTGCTGAGACTCTGAAGCTGGCAGAACCGCAAGATGTTCAATTGCCAGTTTAGTATGATGAGCAGCTAATTCTCGCGCTTGCTGTATACCTTGACTATCCTGAATCAGTGCTAATGCTTGCTCTAAATCTCCTTCTTGAGCAAATTCTCTTTCAATTAGCACTTCCAAATATGGTTTTTCGGCTAAAGCAAATAAAACGGGTGCTGTTAGATGACCACTTTTTAGATCCGACGCCACTGGTTTACCCAAGGTGTCTGTTGTACTGGTGAAATCTAGAATGTCATCGACAATTTGAAATGCTATGCCCAAATGGCGACCATAGCTGTACATATGCTCAACAGTTTCTCGCGACACTTCACTCAGTAAAGCAGCAGCTTTGGAACTATTAGCAATTAAGGAAGCTGTTTTGTAATAGCTCTTTTGCAGGTAAGTTTCAATGGAGGTGTTAGCATCAAAACGATTCAATCCCTGCTGAATCTCTCCAGTCGCTAAATCCATAATCACTTCTGAGAGGAGCTTCACCACCTCCAAATTGTCCAAGTTTGCTAAATACCACGAAGATTGTGCAAAGAGAAAATCTCCTGCTAGTATGGCAATGCGGTTACCAAACAAACTATGAACGGTGGAAACACCTCGCCGCATATCTGATTCATCTACCACATCATCGTGTACCAAGCTTGCTGTATGAATCATTTCGGTAATCTCAGCTAAGCGGCGGTGACGCGGGGTAATTTCTTGTTCTAACATTGTTGCCCGCGATATTAGCAAGACAATTGCTGGCCTGATACGCTTTCCCCCAGCTCCGAATAAATGTTCGGCGGCTGCAAACAAAATGGGGTGGCGATTTCCAACTAGCTGTTTGAGGTTATCTGCTAGTTGTCGCAGGTCTGCTTCCACAGGGGTAAACAGGGAGGTGGCTGGGGTCATGGATGGGCGGACTCTGACTTAGGTTACGAAAGTTTACATATCCTTTACTCATTTTAAGATAACCCTGTGCCAGCGCAAAGTTTTCATCAGTTAATCGCATACTCTTAAATTTATTTGCAATTGCACAATGATTTTATAAAGTCAATAAGTAATTATGCTGAAAAATAATATAACGAAACAGTGTTGGCAAAAGATTGTGTTAGTGGGGAAATTTTTCCTGAGTGCAGAACACCACGTAGAATATAATAATAAGGCTCTAGCAATATCCATTCCACAAAAATTGCAATCAAGCCATCAAATAAGCTGGTGAAAGATATCAGAGTATTCACGTGCCGTATTTGTACATTGACCCCTACAGACAAAATCTACTAATATTAGGTATTATTGCTGATTGACTATTTTGGCAAAATCTGGGTTAGACTGGCTAATATAGGATGAAATTTTTTTCTACATCGCAGTCTAGCTATTGAAAAAATTTGAAATTTAGCAGACAACTAGGCTTAAAATTCAGGGCTGTTGTGTTACGCTAAAATATAGGAATTTTAAATTTTTCAAATACCCACACACCAAAAGTTAAATCACCAGTTAGTTGATTTTACGGATATGGTGGTTGTGTGTATAAAATAACTATTCGTTGATGATATTGAAGGAACAAATTCTTTGATTTTGCCAACGATACGCGAAACTCCTATTTAGGAGCTACAGGGTATCCCTATGGGGAGTCCTTTGAGTGACGCTCCTTCTCTGCGAGACGCTAAACAGATGTCGCTAACGGTAGGCTATGTCAGATAGGTTATAAAGATTAGCTTTGTAACTGTATTGGCTCTGAGCTACATACCTTTAGTGCATCTTGAGCGCGAGGGTTACTCCTGTCACACTCATGTGAGCAAACATAAGGCAGATCGAGTAGACCGCTGAGAATTGCAGTATTAGGTTGTCTATTGACAATTTAACTGCTGTGGTATTTATGGTCTGCTAAAAGTTGCACTAGATAATACATTTATTTGTCCTAAAAGAGTCTTATCTCTATAGGTAGATTTACCATAGCAAACTACAGTCATTAAGAACGTACTTGATTGGCTGAAGTTCTACTAATTTCATGAAATTTTGTATTCGTTGCCAAGGGTGCTAGTAGAACAATGATTTACGGAAGTGTGCCTATGATGATTTTTATTTTAGCGTCTGGATACTTGTTCACAGTCTACCTGTTATTAGCACTAGCAAAACGGACGGGTACAAAGACTACTAATACCAGAAGTTTTGCTTCATCTGTTGAAGTAAAACAAGAGCAGGAGATATCAGTTAGGACTAATGTGACTGAAGCAGTTAATAGTCAATAATTGAAAGTTAGGAGTTGTTAATTCAAAACTTTTAACTCCTAACTCCTAACTTTCTAATGCGGTTGGGAAATAGCAATATCAGTAAAGCAAACCTGTTCTACCAGGGGCGTATAGCCTAGCCACTGGACTCCAGATTGGGAAAATTGTTGTGGGCAACCGCTAACAGCAAAGCGAGTTGGTAGTGGTGGCTGGGTACTTTTTAAGCCTAGCAAGTCTAGTTCTTGGGCACAAGCAGCGACAACATGAACAGCTGGGTCAATTAACTGCACCTGAGAGGGAAGGAGCGATCGCAATACTGGTGTGAGGAGCGGATAATGTGTACAACCGTGGACTAAGGTGTCAATTTCCTGTTCTAATAAAGGTTCTAGATAGGCTCGTGCAACTTCAGCAGTGTAAGGATCGTGAATGCGGTTTTGCTCAATCAGTGGTACGAACTCTGGACATCCAATTTGCCAGACTTGGACATTTGGATTGATTTCGAGTATGGCGTGCTTATAAGCATTACTCTTAGCTGTGGCGGGAGTGGCAATTACACCAATGCGCTTTCCTTGCTGGACTGCTGCCTTTGCCCCTGGTAGGATTACTCCCAGTATAGGTATGTTAAATTCTTGACGCACAGTTTCTAAGGCTAAGGCAGAGCTGGTGTTGCAGGCCATAATCACCATTTTTACTCGCTGCTGTTGCAGCCACGTGAGGATTTCACGCGTAAATTGTAAAATTTCTGCTTGTGAACGAATTCCGTAAGGAAGCCGAGCTGTATCCCCAAAGTAAACAATTGATTCATTGGGGAGTTGACGATACAGTTGTCGCAGTACCGTCAGTCCTCCGACACCACTATCAAAAATACCAATTGGAGCATGTTGGGATTCTTGACTAGAAATATCGTCAAGATTTCCTTCAAAAATGGAAGATGAATACACAGGCAGATATTGATTTAGGTTTTTGGATATAAAATACAGAATCTAGCAGACAATTGGCAAATTTACCACTAAATTCTGTACTCAAAACAAGTCTAAATACCACCTCTAAAATGAGTAATTTTTGCTATATTACCTCTGCCTTAAGTATTTGAGAATGCCACTAGCGATCGCTTCTGCCATCCGATTTTGATACTCTGGCGATGCTAATCTCGGATTATCCTCGTAACCAGTCATATAGCCTGTTTCCACTAAAATAGAGGGCATAGAGCTTTTCCGGAGAACGTAGAATCTAGCTTTGCGGGTTCCTCGGTCTTTAATGGTAGAGATGTTTTGCAAAATTGTATTACGAACTACTTCAGCTAAAGCATAACCACTGTCGTAATAATAGACTTCTAAGCCATTGACACTAGGGCGATTATCAACCGAATTAGCGTGAATGCTGACAAACAAAGTTGCATTAACTCGCTCGGCAATATCTACTCGTCCTTGGAGTTCCACGAAAAAGTCGGCATCTCGTGTTAGTACTGTTTGTACGCCATTTTGTTCTAAAATCGCTGCTACCTTTCTACCAATAGGCAAGACTACATCCTTTTCCAACAGTCCCCCCAAACCAGGCGCACCAGAGTCCTTTCCACCGTGTCCTGGGTCTATAACCACTAGCAATTTTCCATTATGAACTGGGGGGCGTGGCTGTGGCTGGGATGTGGGACGGTCTGTGGGGTTGGGTAATTGCCCTTGGTTTGGTGATGGAAGCGGAGGTAAAACAATGGGAGGTATATTACCAGAAGGTCGAAATTCTAGAGCTAAAAGCTGGTCGCTGACTTGGTTGAGTTCGCCAATTTGCACTCCGGCTGCTGGTTGAATTAACACTGTCACAGTGTTGGCTGTTTGTGGTTGTAGGCGAACGCGGAGAATAGGGCTATTAGGATTAAATGTTGGCCCTTTAACTTTAGGAGCTAATCGAGCATTATTAATGGTGATGCGGAATAAACCAGAGGTTCTATCCCAGCCTCCTGTGGCAGATAAACTTTGGTCGGCTCTAATTAACAGTTGTCTGCCATTATTAGTCAGTTCTACAGACTCAATGGTGGCAAGTGAATCTGAAGCAGATGCTACGGTAAGTGGAGTATTGTTGCTTGGTAGCTGGGCAATACCACGACTGGGGAGAACCACGAAGCCACCAATGGTACTGGTAGTTGCCCGCCAGTCAGAACCATTTTTGTCTACCTGTAACGTCATGCGAATAACAGACGGGCTACTTTGGAGTTGGGAGAATTGGATGCGACTGACTCCGTAGCGATTAATCGGTATGTCTTGCTGCTGGAGATTTGGAGAGAGAGTTGCACCAGCGATATCTATATTGATTAGGTGGCGATCGCTGCTACGATTGACTTTAATCTGAGGATTAGGGCCACTGGTGGCAACGAAAAAGCCATCGCCTGTGGTTCGTAAGCTTTCAATTTGAGTCACTCTTGCGACAACCGTTGGCCTCGCCAGGGGATTTGCAGTGTTATTTGTGACTACATTATAAATATTTCTAGGAGATAACGCTGGTGTCGGCGTTCTCGGTGGAGTCGCTGAGGCTATTTCTGACTCGGAATTATTGCTGGCGGGTATATTTTCCGTTTCTGGGGCAGGTAATTGTACTGTCCAGCGTTCGCCATTTGTACTGATAAATTTTACTTTTTTAGGATCTAAAGTATAACCAGGAGTCAATTCGACAACTATACGTGTTGTTTGTTCGTCAAATTGCCCGATGCGGATTGCTCTAATTGTACCACCGACTTGTTGAGTCAGCTGTGGACGCCCAAATGTCGTTCCTGGTAAATCAATTACCAGCCGAGTTGGGTTGAAAATTAACTGTGCTTGGGGTTGAACATCTCCCAAAGTATTAATTTCCAGTTTGTTTTGATTGGCATCAAAGCGCCAAGATTCCAGTTTCGCGGCCATTGCTGGCGACGACAGCATGAAGATAGTTCCAATAGTACTGGATAGTAACCAGCGTAATTTCACAGTCCTTTCTCCTGATTCACATTCATGGGAGCCGTCAACATCTCAACACATTGGCAAATCCTCACACCGTCACCACCTACACTTGAGTTTTGCGCTGTTATCAAGACACAGCTAATGGCGTAAAATATAGCACGCTCATCCGATTTTGCCATGTCACTAGCCTATATAAGTCAGACACACAAAGCATCAGATGACAATAACAAACAAGCAACTGCTGTCCCGCCGCAAGAATACCTAAATTTTTTACCTAAAGTCCAAAAGAATAAGTAATTTTTTACCGACAACTAAGTAATTAGAATTATGCCAGTTGGGAGTTTAAGGTTATGAAGACTCTAGGTGAGGTAAATTTGTTCTCAACACTAGCAACATTTTCATCACAATCACTATTAAATTGTATAAATTTAGCAATCATTTATTTACTCAAAAATTTAGACAAAATTACTTATCTTCTCTTCAAGTATTGAAGGATGCCACGAGCTATAGCTTCTGCCATTTGATTTTGGTAGGCTGAGGTTCTGAGCTTGGCGTTATCGTCTCGGCCAGTCACGTAACCTGTTTCTACGAGAATCGAAGGCATGGAACTTTTTCTCAGGACATAAAATCTGGCTCGCCGCACTCCCCGATCTTTGACATTGATATTTTGGAGAATAGTATTGTGGACAGTGCGGGCTAAACTCAAACCGCTGTCGTAATAATAGGTTTCCAAACCGTTGACATCCGAACGACCAGGCCCTATGGCGTTAGCATGAATGCTAACAAACACATCAGCGTTAGCTCGCTCTGCTAATTGTACCCGTCCTGGAAGGGTAACAAAATAGTCAGAATCCCGCGTCAGAATTACTTGGACACCATTTTGCTGTAAGATTTGAGCTATTTTTTTACCAATAGGTAAGATAATGTCCTTTTCCCGCAGTCCGCCAAGACCTACAGCTCCAGGGTCTTTACCGCCATGTCCGGGGTCAATCAGCACTACCACTTTTCCATTAGTAAATGGCCGTTGTGGTTGTTTTGGAGGTTGGGGATTGGGATTATTTGGGTCTGGGAATGGGCCCCGGTTGATTGGTGGTAGTGGAGGAACAGTATAAGGGGGTTTACCAGGGAGTGTGACAACTCGACGAGAACCTTGTATTGGGAGAGCCAAAAGCTGGTCGCTGATTCGACTGGGTTGTCCTAGTTGGACTCCGGCTGCTGGTTGAACCAAGACAACAACTGTGTTGGGTTCTTGCGATTGCAGGCGTACTCGAAGAATAGGGCTATTTGCAGCAAAGGTAGGGCCTATGACTCTAGGAGCTAACTTAGCATTGGGAATTGTAACGCGGAATAAACCAGAGTTTCTATCCCAAACTCCCGTAGCAGATACGTTTTCGTCAGTTCTAATCAGCAGTTGTGTGCCATTATCAGCCAGTTGCACCGACTCAATTGTCGCTGGTGAGTTGTTAGCCAATGGTCGGCTGGGAAAAGAAGCAGGTTCTGACTGGTTGTCAAAATTATTAGTCGCGGGTAATGTGACAACACGAGTCGGTAGAACTACCAAACCATCACTACCACTTCTACTTGCTCGCCAGTCTGGGCCATTTTTATCTACCCGCAAAGTTAGACGAACACCGGGGGGTTGACTTCGCAGTTGGGTGAATTCAGCACGGCTAACGCCAAACTTGTTAATGGACTGATTACTTTGTTGTATTAGGCGTGGTGATAAAGATGCGCCAGAGATATCAACGAAAACTGTAGCGCGATCGCGGCTGCGAATGACTTGAATTGGAGGATTTGCACCGCTGGTGCGGATGAAAAATCCATCACCTGTGACTTGCAGGCTCTCAATTTGAGTCGCAGCTCGTGGAGTGACAATTCTTGAGATTTCGGGTTGAGGACTGGATTCTGGGGTTACTACACTGTAAATATTTGTTGGAGGTGGTGCTGCTCGGTCGATTTCTGGTCTAGGTAATTGCACTGTCCAGCGTTCGCCAGTGGTACTGATAAATTGCACTCGTTTTGGGTCTAAAGTATAACCAGGAGTTAATTCCACGACTATACGCGTTGTTTCTGTGTCAAACTGCCCAACACGGATATAACGAATACCGTTACCAACCTGTTGAGTGACCTGGGGACGCCCAAACGTTGTTCCTGGCAAATCAATTACCAACCGAGTCGGATTGAAAATTAATTGTGCTTGGGGTTGAACATTCCCCAAAGTATTAATTTCCAGTTTGTTTTGATTGGCATCAAAGCGCCAAGATTCTAGCCTTGCCGCCATTGCAGGCGACGATAGCATCAAAATAGTTCCAATAGCGCTGGGTAGTAACCAGTGTAATTTCACAGTGCTTTCTCCTAATTCACATTTATGGGAGCCTTCAGTAGTACTGAGTATGTAGTCCAGAGACGCGTAAACCCTCGCGTAACCTTTGGGATTAAATCGCTAAATAATCGGTATTTATGTGCTTTTTTGGCTTTTTTTGGTATTCATTACTCAGCACTGCTTTGGTCAAGTTCTCAATTAATGTTTGTTAAATCATCACACTGTCACCACCTAGACTTGAGCTTTGATATCTTTTTGATTAAGCTGGTATAAAGACACACTTTAATCAATATAATTTCTCAGTAAATGATTGCCAAGTTTGATATTGGGATTTAGATACAGAGTGAAAGTTTTCACTTGTGAATATGGGCGACTTTAACTCCCAATAAAACTAAATAACTGATAACTGTTGGTTGTTTATTGCCATTGATGCTTTCAGTAAATCATTCCCACTACTATCTCTCGATCTAGCTTTGTTGATGGCTGCTACTCCGGAATTATTTGAAAAATCTTCAAATTAAGACTAGTAAGAATTTGCTTGCTAAAATCGTAAGTTGCAATTTGGGGGGAGTAGGAAACAAAAATTTATAAATTACGCTTCTGGATATCAATTGGTATGAGGAGCAGTGAAAAAGTGGAAATAAGTAACATTCCGAACACTAGTAGAAACTATAAACAAACGACAATTTTATAATCACACGGGACGGAGATTAGAGGAGAGAAGTTTCCCATATCAAGCGGAAGATGGGGCAAATAGGAGAATAGTAATGGCAAGTCTCTAAAATATAGCTACACATCGAGAACAGGGGGTAGGGTAGATGGGGGGATGAGGTGGATGAAGGGGACAAGGGAGACAAGGAAGACAAGGGGAATAACTTGTCACTCATCAGTCCCCAGTCCCCAGTCCCCAGTCATCAGTCATCAGTCATCAGTCAACAGTCAACAGTTATCAATCCCCAGCGATTAACTATCGCGAGATTCTGCGGTTTTTTCTGGTCTTGATACCTTTGAGTCAGATGGTTCGATTACCAATGATGTTCCAGAAGCGCCATCCAAAATTAGTTGCTCTGAACCTGCGGTTTTTGGTTCTGGAAATACGAATCGTAACAAGGGAGGAGCTAAAAAGGTGGTTAAGATAACCATCATAATGATTGCTGCCCCCAGTGGTTTGGAGAGAACGCCGCTAGCAGCGCCAACACCAGCAAATACTAACCCGACTTCGCCTCTAGGAATCATCCCCACACCGATCGCTAAACGGTTGATTTCCGGTTGACCAAACACGCTTAAGCCTGTGATTACTTTACCAATGATGGCTACTATAATCAGGAAAGTTGCCATAATTAAGCCTTCGCGATTATCGGGAATCGCTGGGTTTAAAACTCCCAAATCGGTTTTTGCGCCAACGGTGACAAAGAAAATTGGTACTAGCATATCAGCAATGGGACAGACTTGCGTTTGCAGTTCTTTGCGTTTATCTGTCTCTTCTAGGACTAAACCTGCGGCAAAAGCTCCTAGAATGGCTTCTAAGTGGATGACGGCGGCCAAATATGCCATTGCAAAGGCGAAGATGAATGCTGGTATTACCAGTCCACCGCGTGTTTTGAGTTTATCAGCGATCGCCACAAAGGATTTATTGAAAACGTTGCCTAACAAGATGGCTCCCAAAATAAAACCTGTGGCACTGATAATCAAATAAATGACTTTGCTGACATCCACCACACCATCTTTAGCTAAACTGGCAACTACCGCTAAGACGATAATTCCCAGAACATCATCAATTACGGCAGCACCGAGAATAATCTGCCCTTCTTTAGAATTGAGTCGCCCCAGTTCTGATAACACTTTGGAAGTAATTCCAATACTAGTAGCAGTCAAAGCCGCCCCCGCAAAAATCGCAGGCACAGCACTGATACCAAACAAAGTCATCAATCCCACGGTACCAGCTGCAAATGGAACTGCTACCCCCACCACTGCGACGATGGTGGCCTGGATACCCACTGCCATTAAGTCTTTTAAGTTTGACTCCAAACCGATTTCAAACAGCAGGATGATCACGCCCAATTCTGCCAAAACAGAAACGACCTCAGATTGTGCTGCAAACACCGCAGGAGTGGCTTCGGGAGATAAACCAGCAGTAGTTTGCAAAAAGGTCATAATCAAAGAATTAGAAGCGTCTGTGCCACCTTCTGGAAACACCAAAAGATGAAAAACCGAGACACCGACTACCACACCACCTACCAGTTCGCCTAAGACCGGTGGCAAACCCACTTTGTTGGATAACTCCCCGCCAACTTTGCTGGCGAGGTAAACGACTATTAAACTCAGTAGCACCGCTGCTACTACCATTGAACTGTCTGCGGCTTCTGTGGCGCTAGCCAGCAGAGGAAAAGAAAAGTTGTTGGGATTTAACAAATGCATTGGGTTCTGTGAAAATCCTTCTCTTTGATTTTGACGCGTTTCTGAAAAACGTCCATCTATGGAGATATGTTGACAGGTTGTAAAAAATATGGGGCATTGGGCATTGGGCATTGGGCATTGGGCATGGGGCATTGGGCATTGGGCATTGGGCATTGGGCATTGGGCATTGGGCATTGGGTAGAAGAGGCTGCCAGGAGCAGAGGGGAAAAACTCATCTCCCCAGCTCCCCATCTCCCCATCTCCCCAACCTCCCCAGCTTCCTCTCCCTCATCTCCCCAGCTCCCTCTCCCTCATCTCCCCATCCCCAGTAACTCCGTCAACCGCTGCCAATAAATTTGAGAAACTGGGACTACAGACAGTCGAGGAAGTCGCAGTAAGTCAAAGTCTGTAAATTTTTCATCTTGCTTAATTTGGGCTAAGGTGACTGGTTGCTTTACTCTTTGCACTGCCCGCACATCGAAAACCAGTCGTTTGCTGTCGTTGAGTGCTGGGTCGATATAAGGTTGACTAATTATTTCTGCTACACCGATAACTTGTCGTTCTTTACCTGTGTGATAAATCAACGCCAAGTCACCAATTAGCATGGTGCGTATATGTTTGAGGGCTAGAGGATTGTTAACTCCATCCCAAGTTGTACTGCCGTCCCGTTCTAAATCGAAGTAAGAATAAGTGTCGGGTTCAGTTTTCAGCAGCCAATACGCCATACCCAAATCTCCAAACAGATTGATGTAATTTTTTTAGTTTCCAAAAATGTAACCATTCCCGCTTTTGATGCTGGTGGTGTCAAAGTATAAACATACAAATCGTATCTAGCGATCGCATTTAAATTATGAAAAACTTGTGGTGGCTGTTAACTTTCAACAGTTACCAAGGGATTGCTATGTACGCTTAATTAAAAACATTTGTTCTGAGGAGTGCAAATCTTATGACTAGAGCCGCTTTATCCGGTTCATCTTTTCCATCTGCAAATTTGTGGAAAATACTGTCTTTAACGTTACTTTTATGCACAACTTTTACACTACCGCCTGCGTTGGCACAAGAAAAGGAGAAAATGTGGCGGACTTTGACTGTTAATGGTCGCGGAACCCAAGAAATTCCCACAACCATAGCGCAAGTCAGTTTAGGAGTAGAGATTCAGGCTAAAACTGCACAGGAAGCACAGCAAGAAGCCGCCCGTAGGTCATCTGCTGTAGTTGCGTTTCTGAAAAACCAAAATGTGGACAAATTACAAACCACTGGTATCCGGCTCAATCCAGTTTATAGCTACACCAATAATGTGCAGCGGATTACAGGCTATGCTGCCAATAATACCGTGAGTTTTCGCATTCCCATTGAGCAAACTGGTACATTATTAGACGGTGCAGTGAAAGCCGGCGCAACACAAATTGAGGCTGTTAGTTTTGTTGCCAATGATGAAGCAATCACTAGGGCACGAAACGAAGCATTAGCAGAAGCCACTCAAGACGCTAGACAGCAAGCTAATGCTGTTTTCAGTGCTTTGGGTTTGTCACCCAAAGAAGTGGTCAGCATTCAAGTTAATAATGCGAGTCAACCTCCACGACCGGTGTTATACCGCGCCGAGGCTGCAAAAATAGCTCAACAAGCCGATGTTTCTACCCCTGTAGTTGGTGGCGAACAGGAAGTAGAAGCATCTGTAACGTTGCAAATTAGTTATTAGTCATTAGTTTTTTGTCAATAGTCATTAGTTTTTTGTCGTGACTAATGACTATTGACCAATTAGAAATTCTCTGGCGAAAAGTCTCCGCCGCCCTCGGCATCGCGCTTAGACCCCAATAAATCTAATTGGTCTACTTGGATCACTGGTGAAGAACGATTTGCTCCTGTTTGGCGATCGCTCCATGTGTCAAACTTTAAGGAACCTTTGACGGCAATTTGTCTACCTTTTCGTACATAATTGCCTGCCACCTCTGCCGTTTTTCCCCATAGTTCTAAATTGAACCAATCAGTATGCTCGCCCTCTTTAGTGCGGCGATTCACAGCTAGTGTCAATCTACACTTAACACTACCTGATTCAAAATATTTCATCTCTGGGTCGCCGCCTACACGGCCAATGAGGGTGACAACATTGATACTCATGTGCGTTACCTTTTAGTACAAATGTACTGATTAATCTTGACTCCCATCATAGCTGATTAACAAACTATTGAAAATAATGCCTTAAAGAGTTAACAATATATTGAATTGAAAAATTATACATAAAACTGGGAGAAACACATAAAAGTATACGGATATACTAATTTCACGAGAGAATATCAAAAAATAGATGCCTGAGACATAGTAAATATTGCTGGGAATTATATAAAAATATAGTCTAGTTTACTGGACTCAGGATAGAAACAAATAGCATATAACACTATTAACTCTTAACAGTTGTAGTCAAAAAGTAGCACATAGGGGGCTTAGAGACGCGTGGGTCTTTTCAGGAACTTTCGCACATCATGGGATATGGGTATCGACCTCGGTACCGCAAATACTCTTGTTTATGTATCTGGTAAAGGTATTGTACTTCAAGAACCTTCAGTGGTTGCCATAGATCAAAATGAAAAGGTGGCTTTGGCTGTAGGTGAAGAAGCCAAGAAAATGCTTGGTCGGACGCCTGGAAATGTAATTGCTCTGCGCCCCCTGCGTGATGGCGTAATTGCTGATTTCGAGGTTGCCGAGCTGATGCTCAAAAGCTTTATTCAACGTGTAAATGAAGGTAGATCGTTGATTTTACCACGAATTGTCATTGGTATTCCTAGTGGCGTCACAGGAGTAGAAAGGCGAGCTGTGATGGATGCAGCTCAACAAGCCGGAGCAAGGGAAGTTTACTTAATTGATGAACCTGTGGCAGCAGCAATTGGAGCTGGACTCCCTGTTACTGAACCCACTGGTAACATGATCATTGACATTGGTGGCGGCACTACAGAAGTTGCAGTGTTAAGTCTTCAAGGTACAGTGCTGAGCGAATCGGTACGCATTGCTGGGGATGAACTAACTGACTCAATCGTTCAGTATCTCAAGAAAATGCACAACTTAGTTATCGGCGAACGTACTGCGGAGGAGATTAAGATTCGGCTTGGTTCTGCGTATCCCACTAACGATGACAACGATCTCATGATGGAAGTCCGGGGCTTACACTTACTTTCTGGTTTGCCACGAACTGTAACCATCAAGGGGCCAGAAATCCGTGAAAGTATGCTGGAGCCGTTATCGGTAATTGTAGAAGCTGTGAAGCGAACATTGGAACGCACACCTCCAGAACTAGCAGCAGACATTATTGACAGAGGTATTATGTTGGCTGGTGGTGGTGCTTTGCTTAAAGGTATAGATACCCTAATTAGCCATGAAACAGGGATTGTCACTCACATTGCTGCCGATCCCTTAAGCTGTGTTGTGCTGGGGACAGGCCGTGTGCTAGAAAACTTTAAGCAAATGGAACGAGTTTTCAGCGCTCGCTCTCGCAATATGTAGCGAAAAAATATCAGACTTGAGTTCTATTTGAGTTCTATTTGGGTTTTATATAAATAGAATCCAGGTAGAACTTAATTATTAAGTATATAAAGGTATATATGGTTACAGCAAGGCGTTGGTGGGATCGTAAAGGGTTGCAAATCGGGGTATTAGCTCTAATAGCTGGTAGTGCTTGGATATTGCGGCAGACTCAAGGTGAGTTAATACTTGAGACATACTACACAATTACTCGTCCGTTGCAGATGTTACAGTCAGGGCCAACTCCAGAAGAACGCCTCAGAGATGCTCGGATATTAGAGTTACAAACTCGTATACAAGATTTGGAAAGTGAGAAGAAAAAGTTACAAAATTTATTAGGCTATGTGGAAAAAGAACCACTGGCATCAAAGCCAATTCCAGCAAGGGTGGTAGGACGTAGTGCTGACCAATGGTGGCAACAAGTTACTCTCAATCGCGGTGCTAATTCTGGGATTCAGGAAGGCTATATAGTCAAGGCGGATGGGGGATTAGTTGGTTTAGTGGAAAGTGTAACTCCCAATACTAGCCGCGTATTGTTAATCAGTGATATCAAGAGTCAAGTAGGTGTGACAATTAGCCGCACGGCTGCTAAAGGTGTTTTGCGAGGGGATTTTTCTGCGGAAGCTGTGCTGGAGTTTTATGAAAAAGTCCCAAATGTCAAGGTAGGAGATTTAGTTTCCACGTCTACTTATAGTCAAAAGTTTCCGTCTGGCTTGGCAGTGGGAAGAATCAAGTCGCTGAATTTAAAGAAACTCCCAGCCTCAGTAGCGAAAGTTGAGCTTTTTCCGCCCATACGCTTTTTAGATTGGGTAGCTGTCTATCCCAAGCCAGAAAACCAAGATGCAGAAACCCAAAAGTCAGCACAGCAAAAGTCTAAGTAAATTCTTCCTTGAAAATCCACAAAAAAATGAAGATTCCTGCATTTGTTGGCAGCAGACAAAAAAAGTCAAAATCATCAAAGCGAAAATCGAAAATCCAAATTCCACCGCTTTCTCGTTGGCATCCTGCTGTACGTAGGTTAATGGGTTTGATGGTGACAGTCTGTTCTGTGCTGTTATGTTTATTGTTGTTACCAACCCGCCTACCAGGTATGGAATTATTGGGAATTGGCCCAAACTGGTTGTTAATTTGGGTGGTGGCTTGGAGTGTGAAGCGCACAATGTTTAGCGGAGCATTGGCGGGGATAATTTTGGGGCTACTTCAAGATGGAATGACATCGGCATTACCCACTCATGCCCTAAGTTTAGGTATGGTGGGATTTTTGACTGGTTTGCTCCAGAAACAGCGCTTTATGGAAGAGGATTTTATTTCTATTGCTGTAATTGTCTTTGTAATGGCAGTTTTGGGAGAAACTATCTTTGCTTTGCAATTAACTTTTATGGGTGATGCCCACGGTGGTTACAGCCTACAACAAGCCGGAAATATTTGGATATATTACCAACGCGTCGCCCTTGCTTCAGCGATTCTAAGTAGTCTCTGGGCACCTGTGGTTTATTATCCCTTGAATGTTTGGTGGCAGCGGATGAAATTGTTGGAGCAATAGTTTGGGTGTTGATTGTTGATTGATGACTGTTAACTGTTAGGGTGAAATTCCATTCCCTCAGGACTTATAGCAATTCTGTATGAAGATGCGCCAAACTATATGAGGAACAAACCGCAAAGGGCGCAAAGGACACAAAGAAAGAAAGAAAGAAAGAAAGAAAGAAAGAAAGAAAGAACATTTGGCGCAGCCTCACAAAGAAATGGTATTACGCACAGCTAACGGAAAACTAACCACAGAGAAGCGTACGTTGGGCGGGTTCCCCGACTTGTTCGCCTTTGGCGTTCCCGTTCGCGTAGCGTCTGGCAGAGAGGACTTTAGTCCTAGCTTTGAGGACTGAAGTCCTCACTACAAACTTTTTATTATGTGTGATTTGGTGGATATGATGTAACTTTTTCTTGGAGAAAAGCATCAAATGTCAACTTATTTGGTAGCGAGGTTTGTGCGCCTGGTTTTGTGGCGGCTAAAGCGCCTGCTGCTGCGCCCCAAATTACTGCCTGATGTAAGGATATTCCTTGAAAAAGTGCTGCTGCTAAAGCGCCGTTAAAAGCATCGCCAGCTGCTACTGTGTCTACTACATGAACTGGAAATGCAGGTACAAGAAAATTTTCCTGGGCAGTTGCACAAAAAACACCTTTAGCACCTAATTTGACGATCGCACATTTCACTCCCCGTTGCAATAAAATCTCAGCTGCTTTGGCTGCTGTTTCTTCTCCATCCACAGCAAAACCCACCAACTGTCCAGCCTCAACTTCATTGGGTGTGATAATGTCTATCAATGGATAAAGTTCTGCGGGTAAATTCGATTGTGCGGGTGCGGGGTCAAGAATAACTTTGATGTTTGCGCTTCTGGCTGCTTTGGCTGCTGCAACCACCGCAGGAATGGGAATTTCTAATTGTAAAAGCACTGCTGTAGCTTCTGGTAATAAGCTAGATAATCTTTGTACATCTTCTTGATTGACGCGTCCATTTGCACCAGGAATAACAACGATTTGATTTTCTCCAGCTTGACTAACGGTGATGATGGCGACTCCAGAACTCACAGTTTCATCAACAAAAACATTGTTTGTCTGCACGCCAGATGCTTGCAAATTCTTGAGAAGTTCGACACCAAAATTGTCTGCACCAACACGCCCCACCATTTGAGTAGGAATTCCCAATCTGGCTAATGCTACAGCTTGATTGGCTCCTTTACCTCCGGAAACTTGAAAAAAATCTTCTCCGAGTAAGGTTTCTCCACCCACTGGTAACCGGGGTGCTGTGGCTACCAAGTCCATATTGATGCTGCCAAAAACGATGATGCCCATGCTGATTTTTGTTTAGCTGATGAGTTGCCTCATAGTATAGGACGCGATCGCAGTGCTTAAAACTACCATACATCTCTACAGGCAATATTAAGTCTAGAGTTTCAGATGCTGAATAATTTATTTTTTGGAGTTCCCTAATTCCTCGCGCTGACTTTAACAAGCGGGACTGTCACCAGACTTTTATAACGAGCCGAACAAGCTATACTGCCAAATAGCACTTAACAAATCTTAAAATCCATCATTGCAAACATAGGATATGCAAAACACAGATGTAGTTATCATTGGTAGCGGTATTGGCGGTTTGAGTTGTGCTGGTCTTTTGGCGCGGTATGGCTTTGATGTGATAGTCTGCGAAAGTCATTCCATTCCTGGTGGTGCCGCCCACGCTTTTGAGCGCAATGGTTTCAAGTTTGACTGTGGCCCTTCTCTCTACTCTGGGCTGTCTTACAGTCCCTCCACAAACCCACTGCGGCAAGTTCTAGATGCCATTGGCTCGGAATTACCATGCGTTACCTACGATACTTGGGGTTGTTATTTGCCAGAAGGTTATTTTGACACCTCAGTTGGGGCAGAACAATTTTCTCAAGTGTTGATGAAATTGCGCGGTCGTGAGGCTGTAGCACAATGGCAGCAACTCCAACGGGTTATGGAACCACTGGCTAGTGCAGCAACGGCTATGTCACCGGCAGCATTACGCTTTGATTTGGGTGCAATTCAAACTGTGGGACGATTTGCCCCTTCTATGGCAAAACATATTGCAAGTATCATCAAGCTGACTGGGCCTTTCAGTCGAGTTATGGATGGTGTTGTCAAAGACCAATTTACGCAAAATTGGCTGAATTTGCTGTGTTTTCTGCTTTCTGGTTTGCCAGCAGATGGCACGATCGCCGCAGAAGTAGCATTTATGTTTGCTGATTGGTATAAACCAGGGGCAGTACTGGATTATCCCATTGGTGGTAGTGGTGCTTTAGTTGACGCCCTCGTCCAAGGATTGCAGCGTCACGGTGGTAAGCTCATGCTAAGGGCACATGTGGAACAAGTGTTGGTGGAGGGTAATCGGGCGGTGGGTGTGCGTTTGCGCGATCGCCAAGAAATCCGCGCCCGCAAAGCAGTTATTTCTAATGCATCGGTTTGGGACACGCTGAAGCTGTTACCTGAAAATGCAGTATCAAAACAGTTCCGCGCTCAAAGACAAGCCACACCTGAGTGTGATAGTTTCATGCATCTGCATTTAGGTATTAATGCCGAAGGATTACAGCCAAATTTACAATGCCATTACGTTGTGGTGAATAATTGGGAAGCGGGGATAACAGCACCTCAAAATTTGGTGGTGATATCAATTCCTTCAGTTCTTGATTCATCCCTAGCACCACCAGGTAAGCATGTAATTCACGTTTACACCCCAGGGAATGAGCCTTATGGTATTTGGCAGGGGATGGATAGAAAAAGTGAAGAATACGCCAAACAAAAGCGATCGCGTGCTGAGGTTATGTGGCAAGCGCTAGAACGGGTTATTCCAGATATCCGCTCTCGTTGCGAAGTTACACTAGTTGGCACACCTTTAACTCACGAACGTTATCTGCGCCGTCACCAAGGTTCTTACGGCCCAGCAATTGCAGCTGGTTCTGGCATATTTCCCGGCCCCAGCACTCCCCTAACAGGGTTGTTGTGCTGTGGAGATTCGACATTTCCCGGTATTGGCTTACCAGCAGTCGCCGCTAGTGGGATGATTGCAGCCAACACTCTTGCACCTGTTAACAAGCATTTAGAAATGCTTGAGCAGATTAAATGCGTTTAATAAGAATTCAGAATTCAGAATTCAGAAATTAGAAATCAGAATCAATTCAGGACTTACGCAAAATCATGAAAAAACTCTAACTCCTAACTCCTAATACCAATTCAATTAATGATTGCAACATATCCTTGGGTGAAGACGCGATTCATCGCGTCTCTATAAATGGTCTATTTGTCGCATTCTTTTTTCAAGTTAGTATAACTCCAAACTCCAAACTCCAAACTCCAAACTCCAAACTCCAAACTCCAAACTCCTGAATTCATTTAATTTGTTGAGTACAAAATCGAACTGCTAACATAGCCGCACCGGCAGCTAAAATTGCTAAGGTACTTCCAGGTTCGGGTACGGCGGCAACTTTAGCATCAATTCGTGCGGTTCCAGCAAATAAACCTGCCAAACTTGAGTTACCAAGTGTCTCAGCAAATTCTGGAGAAATGAACAGTTGAACGTCAGCCAAAGCTAGAGTTAAATTTTGTTCGTCAAATGTCACAGATTGCGGAGCGCTCAAATCAAATAAAATTGGATTTGTAGAAGAAATTGTGTCTCTTAAAACAAGTCCGCTAGCATTAGGGACAGTACGTCCTGAAGCAAAACCAATTGAAAAGTTACCAACAGTAGTTTGTTGGTTGAAGGTAACAGTACCAATATGCTCGATTGTACCGAAGAGTGGAGTAAAACCTCCTTCGTCACTGAAGGTGAAGTTGGTAGCTGAATCGATTTGAAAGCCAACTAAATAATCGCTGGGAATTGGTGGGACTGTATCTTGAGTGCCTGTAATGATTAACCCGATATTTCTGAGAATATTTTCGTGGTCGCGATCGATACTGGTAACTCCAGATTCAACTTTAAAATTAGCAGCTTCTACTTGTATGGGTGCAATTGTTATACAAGCTGCTGTCATGCAACCCAAAATTCCTACAATGTGAGAAAAACGCATATATCATTGTCCTTATTTTCTGTGTTTGATTTTTGATAATTCAAAAGTTTTATTGAGATTGCCTAACTCTAAAAAATAAACAACAGCTTTAGATTGTTGATTGTTGACTGTTGACTGTTGACTGTCAAAACGAAGGCAGGAGGCAGGAAAAAGCCACCCACAAGGGGTGGGGCTTGAACCTTCCCACAAAAAATGTTAATCGCCCACAAGGGGGAGCCACTGCGGTGGACGGGTTTCCCGGCATAAAGGAGGCAGTGCGTTGCGGGGGTTCCCCCCGTTGTAGCAACTGCCGTCAAGTGGCGTCGGGGCTTGAACCCAACAAGCA
>Ga0314812_100015_pt1 | contig 30715 bp, 24 predicted proteins | sample STEome_9_FD_202336 | JGI IMG/M metagenome (GOLD analysis project Ga0314812, IMG submission 202336) | Metatranscriptome of soil surface biofilm microbial communities from soil inoculated with nitrogen-fixing consortium DG1, State College... ...
ACTCTAAAAAATAAATTATTCCGGTTAAAGTGTTAACCCTTCAACTTCGCTCAACCTTGACCCTGAGCGGAGTCGAAGCCTTGACTGTTGATGGTTCATAGTCAACAGTTAACAGTCAACAGTCTTCTATGGAATATTTTTTACTTGGAAGTCCCTCATGCTTTTTCTTTGAATTCCTCGGCTTCAATTAAACGAATTGCCAGAAGAATTTCTGCTAGTACACGTTCAAATGCATAGTACCAACCGTGCCAGCCATCGAGAATGCCGCCTTTGAAAATCAGGCAGTAAAAAAGGATGATGAAAGGAGCAAAAAGTTTTTGTTTGCGGATGCGATCGCCCAAACTGAGTTCCCTTGTTGGTGTATCCAATAGCTTCTGGACTTCAATCACCATATAACGATCCTGCGCCCATAACCAACGACTCAGAGGTTTGCGATCGTCGTGGTAAATATAACCAGCTAACATTGCTGATTTACCTTTAACTTGTAACAGTTGGGTATGACCATCATCAATGTAAATAGATTTATCTTTTCTAAAAAGAGCCTGTCGGGGAGGAAGTATAGTACCCCTGAGAGGTTTGCCGAAAACACAATATTTGAATTTAATAAAATAACCATCTATTGGTGAATTTTCAGGTAATTCCTTGATTTCCTCAGCCAGTTTTTCTGAAATAACATAATCTGCGTCTAGAGATAATACCCACTGGGAGTTAATTTGAGCTAAGCCGTAATTCCACTGTGTAGCATGAGTATCAAATTTTCTTTGAAATAATTTAACTTGAGGGTAAGAAGCAATGATTTCTAGAGTTTCATCAGAACTATAGCTATCAATAATAACAATCTGATTAGCCCAAGTTAGTTTTTCTAGGGTTCGCTGAATATTAGGTGCTTCATTGTAGGTTAGAATTAATGGAGTGATTTTATTTAGCATAAATATAAAAATAAATACAAATAATTTGCAGAGCCAATCATGAATTGTTCTAGGTTTGTCAATATAAATTGATTAAGAGTTTTTACACAGAAGTAGTCATAAATTCTTTTTGAAGAACAGTTTGATAAATTTGTTGCATTTGCAAGGCTGTTTTTTCTAAAGTGTATTTTTCAGATATGAGTTTACGAGCTTGTTCGCCCATGTTTTGAGCAATTTGAGTATTATTTAAATAATCTTCTAAAGCTTGGGTGATGGCTGTAACATCCAACTCAGGAACATAACCTAGTTGGTTTTGCTTGACAACAGAAGCTAGAGCCACACCAGGAGTCACAAGAACAGGAACGCCTACAGCTAATGATTCTAAAACTGAGACAGCAAAGTTTTCGGAATATGAAGTCAGCACAAAAAGGTCAGACCCTTGCATCAATATATCTTTGGTTTGGCCTGCGACAAATCCCACAACAAAAGTGCGATCGCGCAATCCACTCTTAACCAGCAAAGATTCTATTTCAGCTTCGTAATCTGGAGTACCATTACCTGCAAGTATAAAAGTAAACCGATGGTGAGTTAGTTTGCCCAAAGCAGGAATGAGATATTCTAAACCTTTTTTATAGTGCAGCCGAGACAAAAACAAAATCACAGGTTCGTCTTGAGGTATGTTAAATTTTTGCCGCAGATGTTGACGAGCATCAGTAATTTTGGTTGGTAAAGATATTCCCAGGGGTAAGACAAAATTAGATTTTTGTAGTCCAAGTAAAGATACTTCTTGTTGTTCCTTCTCTGAGGTAAAGTGAAGCATCTGACTGTTCTCTAGATTTGCTTGTTCTATAAGTTTCAGGTAGGTTTGTTTTTTACGGGTACTTTGTTGTAAAGACCATTCACATAGTAAGCCATGTGGAGTAACTATGTAAGGAACATTTTGCCAACGAGCAATGGACATTGCCATCGTTGATGCATAGGAGAAAAGAGCATGGACGTGTACAATATCGTACTGAGAAATATTTTGCCAAAGCCATTGTGTCAATCCACCACTAAAAGCATATTCTCTTACTGGCTTAATATTCGGTGAAAAGCGGTGAAAAAACCAAACTGGAACATCATTATATTTAATGCGTTTATGGAGAGGAACATCCAGTAAGTCATCACCATCATCGTTAGTTGTGGCAATTTCGGTATCAACATTAATTATTTGCAATGCCTTGACTATATCTAAAATAGCTTGACTAGTGCCACCACGAACTTTTGCGATCGAAGGAGTAACGTGAAGAATTTTCATTAATAAATGATGATTAAAAAATAATTATATATAAAAATAAATGCTATTTGACAAAATTAATTTGGTACCATCTGCGATGATAAATACTTCTTCTGAATTCGATCGAAATCAAGTAAATACTTTCCTAGTGATAAATACATTAGGAGTGAAAATACAGGAAAAGACAGATTGCCTAAAAGAATAGCTTCTGAAAAACTTCCTACCAAAAGACCTGACAAACCAGCTATCACAGTACTACTATGCAAAAAATAAGTAGGTTTTGCATTACTAAATTTATGAAGTTCAAATATCATCTTCAAACAGCCCAGACCCATCATGACTATCGGTATAAATCCGATCAATCCTGTAGTATCTCCAGCAGCTAACCAAGAATTTTCTCCAAAAACCAAACGTCCTCCGTACAAAGGGGAACCAAAAAATGGATTACTCATGAAGCCATTCCACATTCCAATCCAAGCTTCTTCACGTGTATTTCCACCTGAAATGAACCTATTGCTTGCGGGTGTGTTTTCAGTAATTTTATCTGGACTGATAAACCAAAAGATTGTACCCAAGACAACACCAGCAAATAAGCCTAAGCGTACTAAAGAACCAGCTCGATTACGATAGAAAAATAAAATAGAGCTGATTCCCATAAGTGCGCCAGTGCGAGAAGCTGTAAGAAATAAAAAATATACAACAAGAAGTAAAACAGCTATCCAAAAAGCTTTTATCCAGTCCCATTTTTTGTGGCTTTCAATGAGAAACATGAAGCAGGGAATAGTACCTGCTAACAAAGCAGCCGCATGTTGCGAACTACCTGTAGTTCCCAGGAATCTGCCCTGTACAAATGTCATGGCATACATGTCAAATCTTCCTTGATAAGCGCAGGCGATGGCGAAGATGACACCAACCATTGCTAGCGACCAAACACCCAAGCGAAAATTATATTCATCCTGCAACCAACGGGAAGGGCCTAACTTAAACATCAGTACAATTGCCCCAAATGTAATTAGCGCCAGTAGGGCAAAAGTTATGTCACCATAAACTACAATTTTGAAAAAAACTGCCACCTGAAATGCGATCAAGTAATAGACTGGTTGTGGAATAATTATCCGCCGCCATCCATTATGTGTTTGCATTCCCAGTAAGATGAGTAAAACCAGGAGAACTATTGTCAAGGGGCGACCCATATCGCGTATTTGTTGTAAAGGAAAAACTAAGGGTGGTGGTTCAGTTATCCACTCATCCTGAAATTTTCCCAAGGAAGTTGCATAACAGCAAAACGCAAATAATAGCCAAGCTAAACGCCGGGACTGTCTAGCTTTCTCCAAAATGAAAACAGCGATGATAATACCAAATATTCCATAAGGACTAAAGATGAGGTCAATAAGTTTGCTAATAGGATCTGAATTCATGCGAAAAAATTCATATCAAATTTTGAGTAACTAGATTACTTGTATTATCCTTGACTTTTTTTATGTTATGTGCATTCTGTAATAATTCCTGCCAACGAGTTGCCCAGATATTGGCAGCGTAGGGGGCTGCTAGTTGTTGCGATCGCTTTCCCCAAGTTGATAACTCTGCATAGTTATGGTGTAAAGTCAACATTGCCTTGGCTAAAGCTTTTGAGTCTTCTTTGGGTACTGTTAAACCATTATACCAAGGTCGAATTACCTCAACCGCAGAACCACAAACATCAGTACAAATAATCGGTAGCCCAGCAGCAGCAGCTTCCACTAAAGCTAGCGGCCAAGGATCGAATCGACTGGGCAAAATAAAAGCTCCTGCCCTCCGCCATATAGCTTGCATTTGGGATGGTTGTAAAAATCCTTGGTTCTCAATTCCCGGTTTTCCCTCAAGATGTGATGCCAATTCTCCTTGTCCGCAACACACCAAAGTCCAAGGATGAGATACTTGAGAACGGTATATTTGGTAAGCTTCTACCAGAACATCAATTGCCTTCACTGCAACGTAGCGCCCGACAAATAAAAATGAACGCGGCCATTGGGACTCAAGGCGTTGTTCCCACAAAGGAGACCAAATATCGTAGTCGATACCATAAACCCCGTGGGCTATATTTGCTCTTTCAATTCCTAAACGGGAAGCATATTGCCAACTGCGTTCTCCAGCAACAACGACACTATTTATACATCGCAAGTAAGAACGAAGAAACAAAGGAGCTAAATGTTGTTTCCACGTACCCCACCAAGGGGTATCCATTGTCATTACTAAGGCTGTTTGAGATAATTCACCAGCAAAGACCAGCTGACGATAAGGTTTATGCAACCAACCACAAAGGACAACTACATCTGGAGATTCCGCCAACACCAAATCTTTGATTAAATTTGCATCTTGTCTTTCTTTGATATCCAAAAGTCGGCAAGGAATACCCTGCATCAATTCATCGGCAAATGCAGTTTCAGTACGAGCTTGAAAGGCAACAACAAATACATCAATTTCTGGTATTTGGTGCAGAGTTCGCCAGCAAGCTGCCATGTAACCAGAAATATCAGACCAACAAAAAACAACTTTTAAAGCCATAAGAATTTTTTTCTATTAAGCAAATTCCTGTAAAGCAGTTACTACTCTGTTTACACAGCGTAACCAAGTATGTTCTGCTGCATGTTTGCGGCCTCGTCGAACATATTCTTGGGCAACACTAGGATTTGCTTCTAAGTTTATAAGTATTTCGGCGATCGCATCAGTTTCTTCTGGATTAACAACAATGCCAGCATCGCCAACAACTTCAACAAGAGAAGCTCTATTAGAAACAATTGCTGGAGTTCCTACAGCCATTGCTTCTAGCGCCGGCATCCCAAAGCCTTCATAGAGAGAAAGAAACAAAAGCGATGATGCTTGGCGTAATAATCTCGGTAGATCTTCATCAGAAATCATACCCAATAAGCTGATATTAGAGTGAGCTTTAGCTGCTTCAATGTAATCAGTTTCTAATTCACCAGCCACAAGAATTTTTAAATTACTTTTGCGCTCAAGGAGAGCTTTTGCAACACCAAGAACATAATCACCTCCTTTTTTTTGACGCAAACCACCAATTACTAAAGTATAGGGTGCTTCCACTGGTGGCTTTAAATCTAAAGAATTAACTGACGCAATATCAAAGAAAGACTGCTCAACACCATTTCCAACTACTACAATTTTTTGGGGATTAGCTCCTAATAATTCCACCATCCGTTGCTTAGAAAATTCTGAGACAGTAAAAATCACGCGACAGTCAGATAAAGCACGACGCACCCAACGCCCCCACTTATAACGAAACCATTGATGCTGCCAAGTACGCGACCAAGGCAAATTGATTTCAAATGCTTGTACGTCATGAATTGTAACAGCAACCGGACATTTCGACACAGGGATATAAGTTTCCATTGGCGCATAAAGCCAGTCTGTTTGTTCTGGCAAATATTTATCCATGCGAGGATAGCCAAATAGTTTCCATGTCCGTTCTGTGGGATTTTCTAATCCAGGAAAAGTAAGCTTGGGTAGTTCGCGCAGGGGACAGCGTGGGTTAAGTTTACCATCACTCTCCAACCACTGTTGTGAGAAAAGCAAATTTAACTCAATGCCACTTTCCTCTGCAAGTCCAAGCAAAATTTGATTTATATGCCGCCCTACTCCCGTACAAGGTAAGTATGTGCGAATGGGATGAATGTAAGAAACTAATTTCACAATTAATAATTTTTTCTCAAAGAATGATACGTATTATTAATCAAACGATTTTGTCGTAAGATTTCTACAGGATTTCTCCATAGATAATCTAAAGTTGTATATAAATAAGATGTCAAAGATTGAAAAATAGGTTGTTTTTTTAAGTAAAATTTATCGAACAAATTTTTATAAGGCATCAAAGAATTAAGTTTATATCCTGCCCAATGCAGCAGAATAACTTGTTTTTTATGGTCTAAACTGCCATAATCCCACAGAAAGTATTTACCGCTATCCTCAAAAATTTTACCTGATTTACGTGCCCAACCGTTCTGACAGATACCTCCAATTACTTCTGCAAAATGCCCGTAGCATACGGGTTTCATATCGCAGCAATAGTTAATGAAAGCCTGATCTGTATTTCTAGGGTTGAGTTGGTTACGTATTTTCAACGCGTTCTCTGCTAGTTGCTCAAATTCTTCTATTGAAAATATCCCCTTTCGGGAAGCCCAACGACCAGAGTTAAACCCACGTCCTCGTCTTTCCTTTAATAATTGTTGGCGAAATGTTCCTTGTTCGTAAACTTGGTCGATGGCACAGTCATAATGTAAAAAGTCAAACTCAAAAGTTTCTATTGCTTCAATAAACGGTTGAATATCTGCTAACACAATTTGCCGAGCATCTAAGTACATAAAATAATCTAGTGGCCCCCAAAAAGCTGCATAACGTCTGAACCAATAAGGGCCAGTAGGGGTGTAGCCTAGCTCAAATGCTTCACCGATGGCTTCTAACCGCGAAAAAGATGCATCAGTATAAACTTCAAATTTATAAATATCACTTAATTTTATCAAGCGATGGCACTGCTCGTTAAAAGGAATGAGAATCAGGCGTAAATCTGGGTTGAAGGTTCTAAAGCTGTTGAGAAAAGCGATCGTCCATTCATAAACTGCATCATTCGCTGAAAAATAGACTCCAATATTTTTAGAATGAGCCATATTAATCAATATATTTTTCTATATTTACGTAAAGTAAGAATCCACTCACTAGGAACCATCTCGCGTATTTTACTAATAATGTTTTTTTGCAACCAAAAACTTTTGTATTCATTCATAAAATACAACTCTTGCTGAAAAGATTTGCCAAAGTATTTTCTACAAATAGACCAACGCTCTTTAGTAAAGCTCAATAAATCTCTGGATGCTCCTCCTGAAGTGTCAAATCTAGAAATAACTACAGGAACTTCCTGAAAGCGATACCCAGCAACATAAACCTTGGCAATAAAATCGTGATCTGCACACCAAGTCAACAATGTATCAAAATGATATTTAGCTTGTAGTTCTTTTTTAACAAAAATACTCTGATGACAACTAGGAATCTCGCGCCAGATTATAGATAAATCATAGGGCTGGCGTTGATAGGTATGATATCCGTATTTATCATTAACAACATATTCAGTTCTGCCATAAACAACATCCACTGAATTATCAAGGTATTCTGCAACCTTAGCCAGTGTATCCTCTGCAAAAAATTGATCGCCGCAATTCATAAAAATTATCCAGTCGCCAGTAGCCGCCAAGGCTCCTTTGTTCATGGCATCATAAATTCCAGCATCTTTTTCGCTAATCCAATAGGATATATTTGCACTATTTTGATGGAGGAAATCTACTGTACCATCCTGAGAACCGCCATCAATGATGATATATTCAACATTTTTGTATGTTTGGGAAATGATACTAGAAAATGTTTTACGTAACTCCTCCAGCCGATTAAAACTGACTGTAATTACCGATATTTTTGGATGCTGATTTTTCAAAAAATAAGAATCCTTGAATCCCTCATATTTACTTACCATTACAACCTTTTATTTGACTTCAATACTAACTTATAAATTTCTACCAGTAGCAACCATTTTCACTTCCATGATATTGGACAAAATTATTCACTGTTGCTGGCTTTTCCGAGGAAAGAGGATGTACCCAATGTTCGTTAAATAATTCTTGATAATAAGGTCTTTCATCCCATCTTGCACCACGAATTCCAAATAATATTTGAGTACCTCCTCCTAGATGGATAGCCTTTTTACCAATATTCTTGATAAAAGCAGCTAAAGGCAAACCATAAGCTCCTGCGCCAATGATAGCTATATCAAAATCAATATTGGAGATGCGATCGCACATAAAATTCAGAGCATCAAACCATGTTGGAAAATCTACACTATTTCCGGCAATAGATTGAACTGCTGGCATTGTTTTTAACTCAAATTCTGGTAAAACTCGATTATCAGCAAATAACAAATGTCTTTTTTTGTACTGTTGTTTTATACTTTCTTCAAAAGGATGTATCACTAAAACTGTTTTTCCTTCTAAAACTTCTGACCAAGGTCGTTGATGGCGATAGGGTTCTAAATCTGTTAGTGATACTCTTGTGGCATTGATTGTATTCGGTAATATTTGGCTAAATTGTTGCTCTGCTTCTAACCAAGAACCAAGGACATCAATATTTTTGATATCACGAATCATTAATTCGCAAAATCGATTTAAGTTAGTTTCATCAGATGGAAAAAAACCAGATAAATTTGTAATTTTTTTCTTGACTAATTCATCCCACCAAAACCAACCACAATCACCATTTATATATCTAATGCTTTTGAGCAGAAAACTTGATTTATCAATGATATTTAAATATACCAATATAGTATCGAGTTCTGTAGAACCTAGTCTACTAATCATACATGGTCGATCTTGAGATAATATATTTTTGATATAGTCTCCTGCCTCTTGGTCTTGGATATCAAAATGTATTTGGCATTTTTCTAAATTTTTGTTAGAAATCCCTGGTTTCCTGCGGGAAACTAAATATCTACTGATATTTAAAGACGAATTAGTTATCAGATTCATATAAATGAATGAATTTAACTCATTAAAGAAGAATTCAGAATTCTATTGTAGGGGTGTGCGCCCCTATCGCTTAGTCTATTTACCTGAAAATTGCTGTAATTTCTTTGAGAGCTAAATTTTTACCTTTTTTTTCTGCTTCATGGAAAGAGTATGTTTTGAAGCCATATCGTAAAAATAAATATAGCGAATATATTTTCGAGGTTTTCCAAAAAGATTGAGGCATGACAACACCTCGAAAATATGCGAGGATAATTTGTGAATAAGCGAGTCCTTCAACTAAACGTAACAGATAATCTTCTTGCAAACGATTAGCAGGTATTAAGTGAGTCAGCTTTAAAGATGCAAACAGTCCAGTACCTAAACCGATATCACAGGCTGTAAATGCTAAGTCTGAATCTCCACAGGAGGTAAGCATTTTACCCTTGCGATCCATACTTGCTCGTTGAGGATTTTCACCAACTAACTCGCTATACTTTTGTGCAACAACCCTACGAATACAAAGCCCAGCCCCACATGGGGTTGTCTCATATTGCTGTGTTAAATTAGACCAGCGATCGCCCTCAAATTCTCGAATTGCCAAATTCCCTAAATAAGGTTTTGCCCAAGATGGAGGTGGTACTTCAAATTCAGGTTTAATTTGTCCGCCCCAAGCACCAATAAATGGAAAATCTTTACTAATTCGCCATGTAGTTTCTAAATAATCTGAATCTAAAACGTTATCATCGTCAACAAATACTATTACTCCAGCCGTAGCCTCTCGAATTCCTCTGAGTCTAGCAGCAGTCAGTCCTAGTTCTTCTTCTCGAATATGACGAGCTTGGGGATGCCAACTTAAATCAATTTCCGCAGCTAAAGGGCGATCGCTAGCATTATCAACTAACAAAATTTCCCAAAAATCTTTGGATAATGTTTGATATTTAAGTGCTTCTAAAACCCTCTCTAAATAATTCCGCCGAGGATTGTGGGCACAAATAATGATACTAAGGGGTAGTTGCATACAAAATGACTTTCGCCTTGGTTTTAAAATGCTGAATGTTCAAATTCTAAACAACCTTTTTCTACTTTACGTAGCCAAAGGAGATTATCAACTTGTCCACCAAATTTCCATTTACCACTAGCAAGTGCTTCACCAATTGTTCTAGCTACACCTTCAAAAGCAATACAATCATGGAATGCAAGAATACCTCCTCCCACAATCCAAGGAGTTGCTTTTTCGTAATCATTCTTGGCTCCTTTATAACTATGGTCGCCATCAATAAAAACAAGATTTAGAGGATTTTCCAGAAAATCTGAAGGTATAAGCTCCTGGCTATTCTTCCTAATCATGGTGATGTGATGAGCTACTGCTTTGGTATTAGTTTTAAACTCCTTGAATGTATCTCTTTCTCCCTCAGGCATAGTTTGATTTTCCCAAGTATCAACACAAAATAAGTGTCCATTTTTTGTAGCCAAAGCAGCCGCAATATAACAACTAGATGCTCCTAAATAAGAGCCTATTTCTAAAGCTTTTGCAGATTCTCCAAGTTCCTTGGCTAATATGTAAAGCGTATTTAGTTCGCGAGCAGTCATGTGTGTGCTTATATTTTTCTTATTTAAGCAACTTAGTTTGCTAAGTTCCCTATTAATTGAAGAACTTTGAAAATCAGTGAGTAATTGTTCTGCTCGCCAAATCAAGTGATATGATGCCCTGTAAGAAAAGTCCTTCATTTGCATTTTCATTTTCTTAAATCTCCAAAAATCTGTTTTTATCAACCACTTAAACGAGTAATGAAAATTTATATTCTCTACTCTCGGTTCCCCCAAAATCACTATTTTACCAGTTGATTATTTAAGGAAGTTGCTCAAAAATCGCATAACCGTTACGTAATTCCGGATTTTGAGTGAATACTAAATAATTGGAATTTAAAAGTAATTTTTGATGATTTTTGTAATTTTCAAATGTATTTATATCATCCAGTAAAACAAACTTATAATCTTCCAACTCATTATCTAGTTCTTCAATACTTATGCTTAATTGAGAACCATCGATTAAAACAATATCAAAAAATTTAATATTGTTTTCTTCTTTAATATTTCTGATAGCTTTACTGGTTTCTTCAGCTAAATCTTCTGAAGAACTGGGCAAAATATCGTAAAATTTAACAACAGATTCACCTATGAAACGCTTTTGCAATTTATTAAATTTAGCAGTAGAGATATTGATACAAAAGGCGGTTGGCTTGTTTGGATTTTCTCTAATGCCTGTTAAAAGTGCTTCGGTAATCACCTCTCCACTAGACGCTCCAATTACTAAAGCTGTTTTGATATCTTCTTCCTTCACCATTTTGCGAATTGTCTGAAAAAGTTCATCAGATTTTATAGTTGAAAATTCGTAAGGAAGGAAGTAACCAAATCTAGTTTCTAAACGAGACAATGGCTGACGTAGCAATGTTTTTAAATTTAAAATCAGCCATTGCTTCACCGTTGTTTGATAATATTTGAAAGTTAAAAATTCAATTGATTTAGAAACCAAATTAGATGATTTGGCAAAAGCTTTGGTTTGTTTGTCTAACGATTGAGATTTTAAAGCAGCCGGATCGCTCAACAATTTAGCAAAATCAAATTGTTGACATGCTCTAAGCATTATACAGATTTGATTGAGCCAGTCTTGGAAGTTGCGAGTAGGCAATTGATGAGCGCTAGAGCGGCACTTTAATGGGTCAGTGTAGGGTAAAATATCTCTACTTATGAGAGTATTAACAATCCAACGAGTCCGATCTAGTTCTGGATGGCAAAGAGACGGAAATTTATTAGCATAGTTGACAGCATCATTTAATTTTCCTTGGCAAAGGAGAGTAATAATTAAATAAGCCCACTCTAATGGATCGGGATCTATAGCTTTTAGTAAATCGAGAGTCCATTCAATTGGCTGAATAATCCAATAATGTGCCGTTGCTGCATTTCCTTTGTAGAGATTACATAATGCCAGTCGGAGTTTTGGTTGTGCTTGAGAATCTACAAAGTTTAAGCATTTGAGATATAAAGCTTCTGCTTCATCATATTTACCCGCCCAGAGTTTTTCATCTCCTTGACGCAGCAACACTATATCTGATGGATTAACAACAATATGTGAATTTTTAATTTCTGATGATTTGTCTACAATCGTCAAAGGCTCAAAGGGACTTCTTTGAACAATCCTTTGATTTGCTTTCAGGGCTTTGTATAGACGAAACCATTGCAAAATTTGATCTCGTTGTTTAAATGTATGTTGGGAATGAGCTAATTGATAACCAGCATCGGTAATTTTCTCTAATTCTGCTCGGTTTTGAAACAGGTAATCCAGCTTATCTAATATGTCATTTTCATCAGCAAATACACAATTTTGCATATCAACAAAACCTGCTGCTTCAACAGTTGGATTTTTTTCTGTAATCAAGCAGGATTTAGAACCAGGAATTTCCAGAAATTTGCGAACAAATTCCCTTGCCATTGTGCCGCAGGTAGGCGAAAACAAAGAAGCATTGAGCATCCGGGCATACTGCTCGCCAAAAAGCATTCTTGAAGTTTCTCGATTTTGCATGTATCCCAAGTGTGGGCAAATGAGACTGGGATAATACTTAGCAACCAGTTTATTAATTTTTTGCCGCCAAGGATATAGTGATGTTTGGCTTCCAGTAATTAGTACTGGTATATTTTTAGGCTGATTATAGTCTTTAAATACGTCGGAATCTATAAAATTTGGCCAGATAAATAAATTGTCGGCAATCTCTGGAAGATATTCAGCAAAAGGAATGGATATTGTAAAGACTGTCTCTATTCCCCAATGTTCGATATCAGAAAGAAAAGCTGAATGAAACCCACAATAAGAATCTCCGTTATAAAAAGCTAATTTTGGTATTTCTGGATAATAATGAGTATTTTTAATCCGTCTTTTATCAGATGAAGCATTCCCAGTTTCAAATAGAGATATATCTGGTTGATATTGTTCGCAAATTTGTTGATAGTCACTTTCGTCACGAATTAGAATTACTTCAAAAAACTCGGATAGGCATTTAACATGTTCTTGTTTATGAACATTATAGAACTTGGCTGAACCTTGATTGTTCCATTGAAAAAAAACAAGTCTTGGCTTTTTAATATTATTCATAAATATTTTCTTGATATAGAGTTATTTGTTTTATTAAGTGCGATAAATTTTACTTTTTTATGTATTGCAAAATTTTAATAAAAAACTACCCGCCGTTCTATTTTTTCTAATTTTCATTTTTTAGTATAATAAACAACAAGCAAAACGATCACATAAAAATTTTGATTTATGCGATCGCTTTTTGATAACTAATACCAATTCTCTCAAATCCTGCAACACATTCAATCATTGAAACCTAGATACAATCTGAATTTATAAACTGTGTAGTTTATTTCTTATACAGTGGATACTGCGAATTGGTATAAAACCGAAATTCGTCAATGTTTTGCTGCTAATTGCTTTGCTTATGAGCATGATTGCCAACTTAATTGAACCAATTTATCCTCAAAACATTGACATCTGTGCATTTTATTTATCTCCATACATGAGTATGGAAAATTAACATCAGGAGATAATTCAAAACGTCATTGTAATACTAGAGAGTGAATGTAAACTTCTCAGATTCAAAGTTTTTGATTCGCCCCATCCTGCCAGATTTCACGTCCACTGTAAACAGGGCGGTATTTTTTCTATTAGTGTCAGCAGCAAGGGCATACAATTCACCAGAACGGGAGAAGCCCAAGTCTTTAAGATCGTTGGAAAGAGGGCGTCCTTCAAACTTCAGTGGTGCCAATCTCTTAATTATCACCTTGCCAGTAACTAGGGCTTTCTCCTGCAAGTTAATTGAAATTAAAATTGGGATACCTTCTGAGCCGATCTCAGTTGCAAAAATATTTCCCTTGGCATCTTGGCACAGGTTAGCGAATCGATGATTGAGTGGTAGTGGAGGTAGATCCAAATCGTCGCGGTCAAGAACTTTACCTGTGGTAAAATCGATGGTTCTGAAACTAAAAGGCGGAACACCCTCAGTTCCTACCAAACACAGAAGTCGATTATTGGGAAGGCTCAGCAAACTTTCAACAGTTTGATTGGATCTCTTAAAGCCTAGTACTTTTTTCGCTCTAAATACAGGGACAGCAGCATTACCGACAGTGAAAAGCAGATGGTTGAAAAAACCATTTCTCGTGCTAGACACAGTAGAAATTACAAGACTTCCATCTTTAAGTGTTACCGCCTTTGTAACTCGATTAGACTGAGCAACATAGAAAGCTCTTGCTTTTTTCGGTACAGATAAGGGGTTGTCAACGAACAGAGATAGGCGATTGAGCCTAGAAAGAACTTTTCCCGTTGCGAATTCGGCAGTACTCAACTCTATTGACGGAGTTTGGTCTTCCCGGTTTTCATTGTTGGGTGTAGCAAGGGGTTTGACTCCATAAAGAATTTCCTGCTTGAGTTGGATCTTTTGAGCAACGGCCTTATTAGACAGACCAGCAACAACAGTAGAAGTCAAACTGGCAGCAGCCAGCTGGCCAAATTGTCGGCGTTTTAATGATGGCATTACGATACTCCTTGTGAGATGCTTTAAGGAACAATCAAGTTTGCATTTGGTGTCTGGGGTTTCGCACCCATGTCTGCTAAGATGTTGACAGTCATTTGCTTAGCGCGAATATCTTCCCGAAATGGGCTAATGCCGTCACTATCTAATCCCCATGCCCACTGAATGGTACCGGAGGCAAAAACTTTAGCTCCACTACTAGCTGTGTAGCGGACTGAGTGAGATTTGGTAAAATCCTGGTTGGCAGGAAGTCCTTGTTCTCCAGCTGGTTCGTCGAAGGTAGGCAGTACAGTGGAGGGTATGGTTGTCGACTCAGACAATTTGACGACTCCAGCAGGAGCAGACCCATTATTAACGATAAAATCCCATTCATAACCCACTAACATCGCCAGCTGATCTCCATTCTGGAGTCCTGTGTTTGCGTAGTAAGGATCGCTAGCGTTGCTGACAGTAAAATTAAAACCGCCGAAGGTATCTAAGTCGCTACCGTACATCACTCCAAACAAAGCATTTTCTGGTCGCTGGTTCTGGGCGCTGCGGAATTTATTAGTTGCAGCTGATGGCCCCTGCTGTTGGACAACTGGATCTAATGCCCAATCCGCTTTGTAACAGGCCATCACCCGATTAGGTCTCACTTGTCCCGCAGCAGTAGTAGAACTTTCAAACCTCACTCGCCAATAACAACTATTGGCGGAGAAAATTCCCAAATTAATTCCAGCATCGCGGGCAGCTTCCACATGATCGCGGATTTCTTTAGACCAGTACTCATCGTGGCCTACAGACAAAAATACTTTGTGATTGAGCAATTTTTGTGGGTTGGTGTGAACCTGCATGTTGTCGGTGTAGGTAACATCGTAAGCTTGAGATTCTAGCCAACGCACCATGTTGTATTCCCACTGCAAAGGTTTGGCTGGTTGGCTAGAATTTTGATAAGTTGCTTGGAAGAACGGCCGGTCGTAGGAAACCTTGAAAGCCCGCTGACCATCAAGGCTGTCAGAACTGTACAAGCTGTAACCCCCCGTGGAGCTATAGGCTAGGACGGTAGAAACGGCACTCTGGAATAAAACATCAGCCGTGCTGCTATCATCCCGGACTACAAACCACACGTGGGCTACTACGCCTGTTGCCTTGTCAGTGAGTTTCGCTACATAAAGACCACTAGTCCAGTTACTACCTACCTGCAAAACGTAGGAAGTTGTCCAGTTACATTCAACAAGTCTGGTATCAGAGTCTACACTACAGGCGGGTTGGGTCGTGCCTGTGAGGGAACCGCTGCTGGCAATCAGCCTTCCTCCCTTCCCACTGTAGTAGCCTAAGCGATACACATCGATGGTATACTGTCCTGGTTGTGCAAGAGAAACCTTAATATCTAGCGATCCCCCTTTATTAACACTGGTTGCCGAGGCATAACCCGCGATCTCTCCATTGCCAGGGTTGTCGAGTTTCCAGTTAGTCGTGCCTGGATTGAGATTTTCCAAATAGATGGGATTCGGGTTTGTGGGAATTGCTGTAGCCGAAAAGTTGGTAGTGCCAATACCTATTGCCGTCGCTCTGACTGTCAGTCCTCCAGGTGCGGTAGGAGCTTGCCCTACTGTGACAGTAGTACTTGCTTGACCACTAGCATTAGTGACTGCACTGGTAACCGAGAGCGCTCCGCCGCCACTGATAATATCAAAGTTCACCGTTACCCCTGATTGAGGATTGTTTTGAGCGTTTACAACTCGTACAACTAGGGGGTTGGGCAGAGCTGCTCCTGTGGTGGCACTTTGATTGTCTCCACTGACTTTAATTAAGGCACTGCCAACAATAAAGCCAATGTCGCAAAAATAGTTAGCATTCCGGAAAGAGCTGGTTGGAAAAGAATTTGGATTTACATTATATAACCCGTTGCTGCCGTCTGCTACTGAGCTAAGATCGCCATTGACTATGGGGTTAGCCAGTGCATCTTGAGTAAGAACGTAATGGGTGTTGATGTTGACAGAAACGACATAAGTCGTATTGGCTTGAATATTTATTGGTGTTTCTAGAACCTGCTCCTGCCAACCAGAAGCCGTTTCGTTAGTAAAAACCACGCTTGTTAATAGAGTTCCCGTTGCCGTCCAGATTTTGCCGACATGACTTCCTTTCTCGCTAGCCGCTTTCCAGTAGCGGATGGTGGTAATTCGTCCGCCTTGAGCGCTGCGGAATTTCATGCCTAATTCATAGGGAGAGTTATTATCACTAGAATTTGCAAAATCTGGGACTTGATTTGTAAACAGAGTTTGGCTCTCTCCCGAAGGACTGGCATTGGCAGAAAAGATAGCGGAAAAGATAGCGTTCCCTATGTCTGCTGTGGCAGTCACATTATTAACCACAGGATTTGTAGCACCAGGATTAGCTCCAAGGGTTAAGGTGGTACTAGCCTGACCATTTGTATCAGTGACTACATTTGCAGGCGATACTGATCCCCCGCCACTCGTAACAGCAAAGGTCACCGTAGTCCCTGATATGGGATTGCCAGCTGCATCTTTGACCTGAACAACCAAGGGATTAGGTAAGGGAGTTGCGGCTGCACCAGTCTGATTGTCGCCGCTAATCTTTGTGATTGTCGGTTGAGGAATAGCTACAAAATCGATGTCACGAAAATAGTTTGTATTCTGGTAAGAACCAGTTGGAAAAGCTCCTGGAGTGAAATCAAAAACCCCGTTGTTACCGTCTGCCACTGAGCTGAGAGGCCCATTGGTGATGGGGGTGGCTAGTTGATCGTAAGTGGCGACGTAATGGGTGTTGACGTTGACAGAGACTACATAAGTGGTGTCGGCTTGAACGATCAGTGGTATGTCCAGAGTTTGTTGCTGCCAGCCAGAAGCCGTTTCGTTGGTAAAAGTGGTGCTTGTTAAAAGAGTTCCGCTTGCTGACCAGATCTTGCCAATATGAGTTCCTGTTTCGCTGGGGGCTTTCCAAAAGCGAACGGCGGAAATCTCTCCTGCCGCGGTGCTGCGGAATTTCATCCCTAATTCGTAAGAGCTATCGCTGTTATTGGGAATGCTTGGAACTTGATTGCTAAAGATGGTAACCATACTTAGTTTCCCATAAGGTTTAATAATTACGGAAGATAAAAAGTAACTTCCTTAGGGACTTACAAATAAAAAAATAATCAACTACTTCTTGTGGGGTGGCCAAGCCAAGGGCGGACAATATGTACACCCCACAACTAGTGGTAATTAATTTCTGAAAACTCCCTTAAACCTGACAAGCTACTTTCAAAACTTCCACCACATAGTCCTGTTCCTGTTCAGTCATTTGATGAAACAGGGGTAGGAGAACTGTGTGGTCTTGTGCTTGCTCACTTTCAGAAAGGCGATCGCACTTTCCAACTTCACACTCACAAGCTTTCGGCTCAACTCCACACGACCAAGCTTCTTTTTCATAAGCACTTTCACGGTGAACGCACATCACTCCGCGTCGCGTGGCAATGCCAGCATCTAACATTTCCTGCATTACTTGTAGCTGGTCGCATTTATCTATGAGCCGGACACAAAAACTCTGCCAGTTACTCTTGGCCCAGCTTGGCTCGGTGGGTAATTTTAATCCCGGCAGATTTGCTAGTTTTTCTTGATATCGCTGTGCCAAATAACGCCGACGTTCTACGATCTCTGGCAGGCGTTTGAGTTGTTCTCGCCCGACTGCTGCTTGGATATCAGTCATGCGGTAGTTGTAACCCATGATTGGGTATGTCTCAAATATTACCTTTTTTGCGCCGTGGCGCACAGTATCGGGGACACTCATGCCATGTTGCCGCCAGAGGCGAAACTGCTTATCCCATTGGGGATTATTTGTAGTCACCATGCCGCCATCACCGGTGCTGATCACTTTTCGGGGGTGAAAAGAAAAGCAAGCGATATCGCCATGCGGTTTGCCAATTTTCTCCCACTGCCCATTCCAGAGAATTTCACTGCCGATGGCACAAGCCGCATCTTCAACCACTGGTAACTGATAGCGGTGGGCAATATCTAAGATGGCTTTGAGGTCGCAAGGCATCCCGATTTGATGGACTATGAGAATGGCACGGGTGCGATCGCTAATCACATCTTCAATTAACATCGGGTTGATGTTGTATGTTTGTGGTTCAATGTCCACAAATACTGGTATCCCCCCGCAGTAGCGAATACTGTTGGCTGTGGCAATATAAGAATGGCTCACAGTAATCACTTCATCCCCTGGTTGCACTCCCACAGCTAAAAGCGCTAAATGCAATGCTGTGGTACAGTTGGAGACGGCACAAGCGTAATTTGCTCCGACGTAAGCGGCAAATTCTTGTTCAAAAGCGGCGACTTCTGGCCCTTGTGTTACCCAGCCAGACATAATCGCTCGTTTAGCAGCTTCAGCCTCCGCCTCCCCCATCCAAGGTTTGGCGATGGGGATAAAAGATTTGACTTCAGACACGCTGTTTGCTCCTCTCTACATCCCAGTTACGGACAATTTCGTTTTCTAGTAGGACTTCTGGAGATTTGCCAAAACTCACATACCAATCTCTGAGTTTGATTAAACCTTCGTGCAGCGATATTTCTGGCTTGAATCCCAAAAGTTTGTACGCCTTTGTAGTTTCAGCATATAAACGCAACACATCACCAGGACGAGATTCATCATGAATCACGCTTGTGTCTGCTGGTTCCATGATTGATGCTATTTCTTTTGCCAAATCGTTAATGGCAATTTCAAAGCCACTGCCCAAATTAATTGTTTGTCCGATGGCAGAGTCTGTAAATCCTGCCAACATAATTCCCCTAGCTGTATCGCCAACATAAGTGAAGTCTCTAGTCTGGCTACCATCGCCGAAAATTACCATTGGTTTGCCAGCCATGCTACGCAGTAAAAACTTGGGTATGACTTCTCCGCTATCTCCTTCATGGTGACAACGCGGCCCGTAGGCGTTGAAAGGACGCACTACAACAGTGGGGTAGCCATAGGTTTCGTAGAATGCCCTGGTATAACATTCTCCAGCTAACTTAGAACCACCATAAACAGTCATGGGAAAAGTTGGGTGTTCTTCTGTCATTGGTACCCAACGGGCAGTACCATAAACTTCGGAACTGGAAACATATACAAACCGACTGACTCCTGTTGCTTTAGCGGTGCTTAATAGTTGGAGAGTCGCTGTCGCATTCACTTCATGATTTTCATGTGGCGAGTGGATGGAATGCCGGACACCCAAGCAGGCTAAATGAAATACGATATCTACGCCTGACATTAATTTTGTCATGCGATCGCTATCTCGAATGTCTGCTACAACTAATTCCAAGCGTTCGCTAGGTAAATTCTCTAGGTTTTGCCGTTTTCCATTCACCAAATTATCAACAACTACAACCTGATTTGTTGTTTTAGTTATGATTTGATGTACTAGTTCAGAGCCGATAAAACCCGCACCACCTGTAATTAAAATTCGCTGATTTTGCATATTTATTATTTTGTATTCTCCGATGGTTCATATCCTTGCCGCCAGCGCAAAAACTTAGCAGGGACACCAGCGACGATGGCAAATGGTGGTACATCTTTGGTGACAACTGCCCCAGCGCCAACGATGCTACCTTTACCAACGGTGACTCCTGGTAAAATGATTGCGTTCACACCAATGTCAGCTCCTGATTCAATTCTTACGGGATTGACTTCAAAATCTGTTTGGATGATGGGAGTTTCTATCGGTAATCCAGTGTGGGATGAGCATAAAACTTTTGCACCCGGCCCCCAGCCTACAAAGTCTTCGATAATCAAGTCTCTGGCGTCAAAATAGCTCTGGGGGCCAATCCAAACATTGTTCCCAATGATACATCTACCTTTAAACCATCCCTGGATACAGGTTTGTCCGCCGATGAATACTGAGTTACCAATTTCAAAGGTTTCTAAGTGCTTAAAACTAACACCAGTACTAATTTGCACGCCATGTCCAAACTGGCGAGCCATTGCACGCCAGATGACTCGCCGCATTAACATATCATAATCACCATCACCGACTGCAAAGCGGCTGTACAAATCAAGTAAGCCGCCGCGATCGTATTTGCTACGTAAATGCTCTGCTAATCCGATTTCAAAGTCAGGATCTAGTTTAAGTTCCTGGGAACCGTGGACAGCCTTAATCAGCTGTGTTCTCCCATTCAGCACATTAGACATTCATCACCTCCAAAACTGCAACGCTTTGAGCGTCTATAAATCCACCCTGGAAATTTTTGTCTCTAGTAGAATGAAAAAAATAGAGAAGTTTTTAGCTGGGGTTAAGTGTTTGATGGTAATACATTCGCCCAAGGAAACCATTCTATTGGATTTTCTGGTGTTACATCTGCACGAACTCTGATCTGGCGGACTTCTCCCAGGAACATAATATGTGTTCCTAAAGTGACTTCACCTATAATTTGACAGTCAAAGTGTATGGGCAAAGCGGGTAAAACAGGTGCCCAGTCATGTGCTTCTACCTGCAATCCCGCCCGTGCAACTTTTTGCGGATCTTTAGCAAGAGAAATGTTGCCTGCATATTTGATGGCGTCAATGACAACATCGTTAATAAACGGCACACCGCAGCCGAATTTGCCAGTTTTGCGGATCAAGTCCAAACTTACACGCGGGGCATAACGCTCATTAATTTTGGCGTAAGAAATGCAAGGGGTAATTACTAATGGATGTCGGCTGACAATTGTCGTTGAGCCACAAGGCATGAGGTTGGGAGTTCCATCTTCAGCCCAGCAGGTAATCATGCCAGCTGATGATGGAAAGAAACAAGGCCAACGAGCTTTATCGTTATCGACTTGTACTTGATCTTCTGGTAAAGGAGAAAGATACTTAATTGCCATGCCATTTTCCACAGCATCGGCTTCAAAGGCAATTGTCCCTGGCGATGGAAAGGCATAGTGGGGTGTATATCCTTTTTTGTAACTGGGATCTGCCATTACTTCTTCAGTTACAGATACACGCTTTTGAAGTTCGTTTTGTGGTTCCCAAGCTGGTAAGCTGCGCCAGAGGATTTGGCTACGCCCTTGTGCTATGTCTTCTCGCAGCTGAATGGCATTAATTTCCAGAAAATAAACTCTATGGCTACCAACGTCAACCCAAGGTTGAGAATAAATTGGTTGACCTGCAAAATCTTTACCAGGCTTCACAAGTTTTGCCTCGTAAATCATGTATGCAGAATCAAACACAAATGTGTCATTTGTTAAGGCTTTGCGTGTTGATAACCCTGAATAAGCAATGCGTGAGTGAGTCTTTTCTTCGGGTACGGTAGTAATGGCATTCATCGCTTTGTCAAGTTCTTCCCCTGGAGGAAGAAATTGTACGGCAACGCTACCACTGCTTTCTAGCATGTCAGTAAAGGTGCCCCGGACATGATGTCGTTCTGATAGCTCTTGAATACAAAAGCTTAGAGCTAAAATATAAGGAAACCTATTGACTATTGAGGCTCCGACAACTTTTTCTAAGCCAATTTGCGAACCATCAGCAGTTGTCACTAAACAAATTGGGGAAGGGAAAAAAGCTGGCCATCGACTATCATTTAATAGTTGTTCTGGAGTTTCTGGCAAATCGCGGACATAAATAGATTTGTCTTTTACCACTCGCCAATTAGCAGCAGTTTCTAAGCTGGTATGCGGCCAAAAATATCGGTATTTTTCTAAAACATCATGCATAAAACGCCTCTATTACTTCTAAAAATTCATTGCTCAAAAATTGACTGTTGACTGTTAACTGTTAACCGTCAACGGCGTCGGGGTGTCTTTCATCTCATCCCTAGAAGAAATGGGTTTTGCCGACGCTTTTTGAGCAAAACCTATAGAACTTGCATAGCTTGTTTGACGCTTTGAGTCACAGTATTCATCTGTGCTTGGGAGAGTTCTGCATACATCGGCAGAGATAACACTTCTTTGGCTGCGGCTTCTGAGTGGGAAAAATCTCCAGCTTGATAACCAAATTCAGCATACGCTTGCTGGAGATGAACTGGAATTGGGTAATGAATGCCTGTTTGAATTTCCATTTCTTGGAGGCTTTGTTGCAGGGCGTCTCTTTGTGGCGATCGCACCGCGTAAACATGGTAAACGTGACGACTGTAAGGCATCACAGTGGGCGTACTCACACCAGAGTCTACCAAGAGTTGGTCGTAGTATGCGGCGTGGCTTCTTCTGGCTTCTGTCCAGGCTTCGATATAGCGTAATTTCACTCGTAAAATCGCTCCCTGGATGCCATCCATGCGATAGTTGTAACCTTTGAGGACATGATGATACCTGCTTTCTTGACCCCAGTCGCGCAACATTCCCATAGTCCGGGCATATTGCGGATTGTTGGTGACTACCATGCCTCCTTCACCGTAAGCCCCTAAATTTTTGCCAGGGTAAAAACTGAAACAACCAATATCGCCAATGCTACCCACACGTTGTCCTTTATACTCAGCCCCATGAGCTTGGGCAGCATCTTCAATTACAGTCAAACCGTGACGACGGGCAATTTCCAAAATTGGCTCCATGTCTGCTGGTTGACCGTACAAATGCACCGGGAGGATAGCTTTTGTGCGCTCGGTTATCGCTGCTTCAATTTGGCTGACATCAATTGTGTAGGAAACAGGATCGATATCTACGAAAACTGGTGTGGCTCCGGTGTAACAAATTGCTGCTGTGGTCGCCACAAATGTGAAAGGTACGGTAATTACTTCGTCACCAGCACCGATGCCTGCTGCTAGTAATGCTAAATGCAGGGCACTTGTACCTGTATTGACAGCAACGCCATAATCTGCATTGCAGTAATCGGCAAATTCTTTTTCTAATGCTTTGACTTCATTGCCCAAAACGAATTGGGTGCTTTCCAAAACTTTTAAGACGGCACTATCAATTTCGTCTTTAATACTGAAATATTGAGTTTTTAAATCTACAAATGGAATCATACTGCTACCTCTGCCAGATTCAGTTCAATTAATTGGCCTTGCTTTTTGAGAGACTGGGTTGCAGCTTCGAGAATTCTCACTATCCGCAGTCCTGCTTCGCCATCGGTGAGTGGGCGATCGCCTTTTTGAATACAATCAATGAAGTGTAATCCTTCTGTTTTCAATGCCTCTGTGACATCCAACTTGGGCGACCACATATCTCCTGTGCGATAACCAATCATCATTTGGTAGACGCTTTCAGTATTGCCGTTGACTGTAATACCCTTGTCGTAAATTTTGAGTTTTTCACTTGGTTCTAAGTCATCGTAAACAATCATCCGTTGACTACCACCAATCAATGTACGGCGGATTTTCACTGGTGCGAGCCAATTGACATTAATATGAGCGATGAGATTCTTTTCAAAGAATAAGGTCAAGTAAGCAAGATTTTCTGGTTCACCAGGAACGTGGCTGACGCCTGTAGCTGAAACTGCATAAGGACGGGATGGCAATACGTAATTCATAATTGATAGGTCATGGACTGCCAAATCCCAGACGACATTCACATCATGCTGAAAAAGTCCCAAGTTAACGCGCACAGAATCATAGTAATAAATATCACCCAAAGAATTAGTGGCAATCAAATCGTGCATTTTCCGGACAGCACCGGTGTAAACAAAGGTGTGATCCACCATTAATACAAGGTTGCGTTTTTCTGCCTCTTCAATCAGCCGCTTTGCTTGTTCGGAGGTAGTTGTCATCGGCTTTTCCACTAGCACGTGTTTGCCAGCCTGCAATGCAGCTAAAGCTAATTCAAAGTGAGTGGAAACTGGTGTGGCAATGGCTACGGCATGAATCTGAGGATCTGTAAATATATCTCGACAATCTTGAGTCACTTGAATTGTAGGATATCGAGCTTGCACTTTTGCCAGTAATTCTGCTTTGAAATCGCTGACTGTTTTTACCTGAACTCCTGGCATTTCGACAAAATTTCTGACTAAATTTGGCCCCCAATAACCATAGCCAATGACACCGATATTAATCATGTTTGCTGTTCTTTTTAATTAATGAAAGTTGATTTTTTATGCATTGAATTATTGCCGATTTTGAGTGGCAAATAATTCATAATTGGCTCTGAAAAAGTTTTATTTTTGTTAGGTGTGAAAATTCACAAACCTGCTAAGTAATGTACAAAAATTAGAGGTGCTTACAAACTGCTAGCCGACATTTGCAAATTTTGGCGATCGCGCACATCTCCGATGACACGCGCCGGGACTCCAACTACAATTGCATAATCAGGAACGTCTTCAGTTACTACTGCTCCAGCACCGACAATGGCTTTTTCACCAATCGTTACTCCTGGTAGCACGGTGGCGTTGCTACCAATAGATGCACAGCGCTTCACTAAAGTTTTGATTGTATACCAATCATCGTCTGTTTTTAAACTACCATCTTCATTGGTTGCACGGGGATACAGGTCATTAGTAAACATGACTCCATGACCGATAAACACTTCATCTTCCAAAACAACGCCTTCACATAAAAAACTGTGGGATGAAATTTTACACCGACTTCCAATGGTGACATCTTTCTGAATTTCCACAAATGTCCCGATTTTCGTATCATCGCCCACAATGCAACCGTAGAGGTTTACAAGATGGGGATGAAAAATCTTGACGTTTGTGCCTAACTTCACATCATGATTTACAGCCATTATTTAATCTGCCTTGAAATTAATGCTTTTCCACTGTTTGCCAAATAGCATCTTCTAAATAAGTACACTCATCAGCTTGCCATTGATAATCTGCACGCTCGATATTGTACATAGTCACTTCAAACGGGCAAATTTCTCTCAAGTTTTCTAGTAGAGTGTCGCTACGACGGTTAGAGAACCATGTGGTTAATGTGTACGAACCCATGTACAGTCTAAATTTGGGAATCTGACATCGCAGAATAAATGTCCCTGGCTCTCGGCAAAAGGGAGCATCAGAGTTGAAAAACCAGAAGATACAAATCGGTTGTTGTAAAAAATTAACTATCTGAAAGGAGAAACGCAGACTTTCATGAGGTTCCGTCACGTGTAGGGCAAACTCAAAGGTAATGGGTTCTCCCCAAGAGTGAATTCCTTGGGCTTCAGAGGTGTGTGCCTTTGCCCAAGCTACATAATTACCAGTTTTATTGACAGGAGCTTGGTAATCTGCTTGCAAGACAGAATTATCTTTCTGCCCAGCCATATATAATTGCACTGCTTTGCCAGTATCACCATCAAATTGAACGCTACCCTTAGAAAGTAGTATGCAACGTTTGGTGAGTTGGGCGATCGCTTGCATACTATGACTCACAAATAAAACTGTTCGTCCTTCTCTGGTGGCGACATCACCCATTTTCCCCAAGCACTTTTTCTGAAAGGCCGAATCACCTACAGCCAAAACTTCATCCACAATTAAAATTTCTGGCTCTAAATGGGCGGCAACGGAAAAAGCAAGACGCACGTACATTCCTGAAGAATAGCGCTTAACTGGGGTATCTAAAAACTTCTCAACCTCAGCAAAAGCTACTATTTCATCAAATTTCTTTTTAATTTCGGCTTTACTCATCCCCAAAACGGAACCGTTGAGATAAATGTTCTCGCGTCCCGTCAGTTCTGGGTGAAATCCCGTTCCTACTTCTAATAAACTCGCTACCCGCCCTTTAATGGCGATACGTCCCCGCGTCGGTTCGGTAATCCGGCTGAGAACTTTTAACAAAGTAGATTTCCCTGCACCATTGCGTCCAATGACACCAATGGCTTCCCCTTGTTGAATTTCAAAGGAAATATCTTTCAAAGCCCAAAATTCTTCCCGTGCGGGGTTGGGCATTTTTTTGCCACTGGGTTTGATAAATGTTTTGGCAAAAGATTTAGCACCATCAGCAATCACATCCCGCAGCGCTTTGTAACGACTTCTTCCCTCTTGCTGGTGAGCGATGATATATTTTTTGCTTAAATTTTCTACACTAATCATGTTCTCAGACATCTGCACAGAATCCTTGCTAAATTACATCAGCAAATGTCCGTTCCACTTTGCGGAAGTACCAAATGCTACTTACCAGCAACAGAGCAACTAGTCCCAAAGATAAGGAAAATCCAGTCCAATAAAGTTTGGACTCTCCCCCTAAAATAGCCCAGCGAAAACCATCAATCACGCCCACCATTGGGTTTAAATAGTAAAGCAAGCGCCATTGTTCTGGCACAATGCTGCTACTAAAACCCACGGGTGAAATATATAAACCAAACTGCACAATAAACGGCACAATATAACGGAAGTCTCGATATTCCACATTTAAAGCTGCCAACCACAGCCCCACTCCTAGTGAAGCCGCAAAGGCAATGGCAATAAATAACGGTAAGGATAATATCTGCCAACTGGGAATAAAATTATACCAAGCCATTAGCCCTACAAGGATCATCCCAGAAACGAGAAAGTCCACAAAGCTAACAATGACGGAACTCGCAGGTACAATCAACCGAGGAAAGTAAACTTTAGAAATCAAGTTGGCATTAATAATTAAGCTATTACTACACTCAGTTAAAGCACTGGCGAAAAATTGCCAAGGTAACAAGGCAGCAAATACCAGTATTGGATAGGGTGCTGTGCCTTCTGAAGGTAATTTCGCCAAATTTCCAAAGATGACGCTGAACACCACCATTGTTAAAAATGGTCGAATCAGTGCCCAGAGCATACCAATTATTGTTTGCTTGTAGCGTACTAAAATATCACGCCAGGATAGAAAATAAAATAGCTCTCGGTAGCGCCATAGGTCTTTCCAATACTGCTGCTCTGTTTGTCCAGCTTCAATGATTAACTCTGGCTTTGACGTAATTTTCTGACTACTCATAATAATTTTGATTAAAAACCATTGCTTTTAAGCATTAATGGACAAACTGAAAATCTTTGATACTGTGATAATTTAGTACCTTTGCCTGTCTGCGAGTAAATTCTCCCACAGAGGGATTGCCTTGAGGATCGATCGCTCCTGTTACTTGCTGCCAAAGTTCTGGTGGCGCTACTGAAACTTTATAGGTGCGTTCCTCCAATTTGCAGACGTGATACCATTTTGTTTGTTGGCATTCTTCGCACCAAAAGGCTTCTAACCACTCTCCTTCCAGAGAGACTGTGGTTTTATTTGCTACTAGCAACAATGCGCTGCGGCGACTCATACCCCGCTGCTGCAACTGTCCTGCTCGGTCAGCAAATAATTGATATTTTTGACTCCTACTTTCCAGGTAGCTGTTATGAATTGGACAATAGATTGCTCGTCGTTTTGAACGTTTCCGATTTCGGTCACACCTTCTCTGCAATTCGACCTCCCACTTAAGTAAATAGACAAAAAATTCTGGAAGGTTTCGTTGGAGGAACTGAGATCAAAAAGACCATCGAAGCTCATCTCCTAATAGTTAAAAACTAAATACTATTTAATTGAAGTATGCTGATTGACCAAGATTGTGAAATCAGGAGTTTATTTTTTGCTATCTGATGACAAGTTAAACTTGTGAAATAGCATATCACCTAAATTTTTTATCCAATTGGTTATTAATGGCTTCTCAATCTGTCTTAAAGCATAACATAGTATCGTGCCTTTATATTATCTTAATCAACTTCATTACAATTGGAACATAAAACATTTTTTGGCATGATTTTTAGCAGTATCAGCATGAAAATAAGTAAGACTAATGAATGTTTTATCATATATAAGCTTAACTGCTAATTATGTTTTATAGCTCTGCCATCGCATTTGCTAGTTAGCTCGATCCCTTGCTTATTCCCTGCTAATTGAGGCATTAATTAATCCAACCCTCCGAAAACTAAATTTTGCTGAAATATGTCAGAATTTGAGAACTTATTCTTCAAGAAAATTTTAATGAAGCACAATTAATAGCTGGGTATCACCTCAGAGAATAAACGATTGATTGGCTCAAATTCATGAAAACTTTAGAATATAAAGACTTTACTTGAGTTGACAAATTAGGGAACTCCAAAAAATAAATTATTTCAGTTAATGCCTTGACTGTTGACTGTTAACCGTGTCGAATAACATTTGATGGTGCCAAGGTTTGAATCTCAATAAAGTATTGCCGAACTCAAAAGATGGCAGCAAGTATTTATTATCCAAGGGCAAACTTAGACTGATACTAAATTTGGTTATGATGTATTATTTGAAATTTTGGCCGCAGCTTTGTAATCCAAAATTCCAAACTTGTACTGAGCCTGTCGAAGTATCTCAAATCCCAAATTGGTATCACCCTGTTCATAGGATTTCACTCTCAACAGAGGCAGGAGCCAAGGAGAATACTTTGTATCCTATATGTTTCAGGATTGGTATAAGGCTAAAAGTCTTTAGAGCCTACACCAATCTGTATTGATAATTTTTCAAAGAACTATTTTGTAGGGCTTTGAGACATAGCGATGGCATCATCTGATGAAATTGCTTGCCGCAGGACATCAAGGTATTGTTGAGAAATAATCTTGGGTGTGAAATGGGATCGCAGATACTGACGACCTGCTTTGCCCATACGCTCTCCCAACTGGCGATCGCGACTGAGTAAGCGAATGAATTGCGCTAAAGCATGGCTGTCTCCATTCTCAAATGTGCCACCGCACTCAGCTTCGGCAATAAATTCTCTCAAGTATGAATACTGCGAACAAATCACCGCTATCGGTCTTCCTGATGCTAAAGCTGAGTAAAGCTTGCTCGGAACCACTAAACTCTCGCTCGATGCATCCACACTCACCAATGAGAGATCGCAAGCAGTTAATGAATAAGGAAGTACCTGCTTGTCTTGATATGGCAGAAATGTAAAATTCAACAGTCCTAATTCATGCACTTGTTGAATCAATTCATCGCGTTTAGCTCCACCACCAATGCAGACAAACTGAATTGGTTCATCTTGCAGTTCTTGAGCGGCTTGGAGGATAGTTGCCATATCATGGCAGCGTCCCATATTTCCAGAGTAGAGTACGGTAAATTTATCTACTAAGTTGTGCTTCAGGGCAAACCAATTGTCTTCTTTGGGAATTGGCACAATTAATTCCGGGTTTGCCCAACTGTGGATGACTGAAATTTTATCAGCTACTTGCGGGCAGTTTGCCAACACTTTCTCTTTCATGGCTGGACTGAGAACCACAATTCCCTTGGCGTTTTGCCAAACCAATCTGTTAGTGGCACGCCATAACTTTGCTAGCCAGTGATGCTTTGAGATCACTCCCAGAGCGATGGCAATATCGGGATACAGATCGTAGATAATGCAAACATAGGGAAGTCGAAACAACAAGTGAGCCAGATATCCCACTATCGGCAAAAATGGAGGGGCTGTAGTTACCAACAATACATTACTCCGCCGCCAAGCCCTAAGTACATACAGCACAGCACGTAAGGTATATAAGATACCATTGATAGCTTTACCACGAATTCGCCCAGGCCAAAGTTGGGCTGTGCGCGATCGCTGGACTCGGATTCTACCCAGACGTTCAACTGGTAAAGCAGGTGTATGGGAGTCAAAGGCATATCCTGGCTGACTCGTAAAAACCTCAACATCCACTCCTTGCTGCCCTAATTGTTTTACTAATTCCTCAATTAGCTGTCCTGTAGGTGCATAGTCCGGTGGAAAAAACTGCGTGATAGCAGACAATTTGATTGATTGTTGAGTGTTTAAAGAATAGTCATTTTTAACATCTATCCGTGTAGAAATGGATTGCAAAAACTTTTCATTAATCCATTTATTTAGTCTCATCACTTGTTTCCTGTTATACAAATTTTCTTCAATACGCCATTGAACTGCTCAAGCCATTAATTACACAACAAAGACTTGTCTGGTTTCACAAATATTTTATGTTTGCCTAAAGCAAGTTAATTAATTTACTGGTATACATAGAGTCTTTTCAAAATCGCACACATAGTATGTATGCTAGATAGAAGCATAAGGTAACTCCAAAAAATAAACAATAGCTTCGGGTCATTGACCGTTGACTGTGAACTGTTAACGATCGATAGTCAACAGTAGCAATCGAATATTTTTTTACTTGAAAGTTCCTAACTATGCCACTTCAGCATATAAGTGGATATTTATACTCTTTTAATTTGTATACGCGACTTTTCGGGACAAGGGAACACAACTAAAAGCGAAAGTCTAAAGAGCTACCGTCATTTTAGACATTTACAGGCTTTTAAACCAACTTTATTTGATGTCTAAAAAATTCTCACAGCCACTATCCACTAGTATTGGCTGAAAAATGGTGTTGACTGAAATATTGGGAGTCTATGGTCATTGAAGTTCGGACATTTTAACTTACTTAATATTTGAGATGGAATGAGCAATATTTTTTACATAAGTAGTCTTTGGGTATTGTTTCTAATTCAATATCATATTTTACATGGAATTTTCTACAACAATACCATGAGAAAACAATGTTTAAAATTCGTCCTTCCACTTCACGAAAAATTTATTTTTTCCGAATGTAGATAAACGAAAACTTCATACAATAGTCATTCTTTTGTAAACA
>Ga0314812_100017_pt1 | contig 28495 bp, 22 predicted proteins | sample STEome_9_FD_202336 | JGI IMG/M metagenome (GOLD analysis project Ga0314812, IMG submission 202336) | Metatranscriptome of soil surface biofilm microbial communities from soil inoculated with nitrogen-fixing consortium DG1, State College... ...
GAAGGGTTTTCCCTTTAACCTTTCCCCTTTTCCCTACCCGAAGGGTTTTCCCTTTAACCTTTCCCCTTTTCCCTACCCGAAGGGTTTTCCCTTTAACCTTTCCCCTTTTCCCTACCCGAAGGGTTTTCCCCAATGCCCCATCCCCATGCCCCATTCCCAAACCATCTTTTTTACGAATTGTTATCCTTTGTAAATTAAATGAATAAACTATTGACTTTTGGACAATTAGTTTGAAGGTTAAAAGGCAGAAAAGGCAGTTATTTCAGGGATTTTGAATTATTGTTAAAATATCTCCATCAATGTACAAGTGAAGACTTTATAATTCAACGAGAAACAACTCTCCACATGGGTCTTCACTGTGGCTTCAGCAAATCACTGGAGTGTGCGGTAAAACATTACTATGTGGTAATCATGATTCCTCATTCCTTATCAAGAGAGGAGGTCGAATGGCAATAAGTCCTCCGGAGCGAGAGGAAAAAAAGGCAAGAGTAATCGTCGATAATGACCCGGTTCCTACCTCATTTGAAAGATGGGCCAAACCCGGACACTTCGACAGATCTTTAGCCAGAGGTCCAAAAACCACTACATGGATTTGGAACCTTCACGCACTCGCCCACGATTTTGACACACATACAAGCGATTTAGAAGATATCTCCCGCAAGATATTCTCAGCACACTTCGGTCACTTAGCCGTAGTGACCATCTGGCTAAGCGGGATGATTTTCCACGGCGCGAAGTTTTCTAACTACGAAGCTTGGCTGAGCGATCCGTTAAATGTTAAGCCAAGTGCCCAAGTCGTTTGGCCCATTGTGGGACAAGACATTTTAAACGGTGATGTTGGCGGTGGTTTCCACGGTATTCAAATCACCTCTGGTTTATTCCAAGTATGGCGGGGTTGGGGGATTACAAACTCCTTCCAGCTTTACGTCACTGCCATCGGTGGCTTGGTATTAGCAGGCTTATTCCTATTTGCCGGCTGGTTCCATTACCACAAACGCGCTCCCAAACTGGAATGGTTCCAAAATGTGGAGTCGATGCTGAATCACCACCTACAAGTACTCTTAGGTTGTGGTTCCTTGGGATGGGCAGGTCACTTAATTCACGTGTCTGCACCGACTAACAAGCTTTTGGATGCAGGGGTAGCAGTTAAAGATATACCCTTGCCCCACGAGTTCATCCTGAACAAAGACTTGTTGACGGAACTGTACCCAGGCTTTGCTGCTGGTATAGCACCTTTCTTCACCTTGAACTGGGGTCAGTATGCTGACTTCCTCACCTTCAAGGGCGGTCTAAACCCAGTAACAGGCGGCTTGTGGCTGACAGATATTTCCCATCACCATTTAGCGATCGCAGTCCTGTTCATCATTGCTGGTCACCAGTACCGCACCAACTGGGGTATCGGTCACAGCATTAAAGAGATCCTGGAAAACCATAAGGGTCCTTTCACCGGTGAAGGTCACAAAGGTCTCTACGAAAACCTGACCACATCTTGGCACGCTCAATTGGCAACTAACCTTGCCTTCTTGGGTTCGCTGACCATCATCATCGCGCACCACATGTACGCGATGCCCCCCTATCCATATTTGGCAACTGACTACGCTACGCAGTTGTGTATATTCACTCACCATATTTGGATCGGTGGCTTCCTAATTGTTGGTGGAGCTGCTCACGCTGCCATCTTCATGGTGCGGGATTACGATCCAGTTGTGAACCAAAACAACTTGCTGGATCGGGTGATTCGTCACCGAGATGCGATTATTTCTCACCTGAACTGGGTGTCTATTTTCCTCGGCTTCCACAGCTTTGGACTGTACATCCACAACGATACAATGCGTGCATTGGGTCGTCCCCAAGACATGTTCTCTGATACGGCAATTCAATTGCAGCCAGTATTTGCCCAGTGGATACAAAATATCCATGCTTTGGCTCCTGGATCGACTGCGCCCAATGCCCTAGAACCAGTTAGCTATGTCTTTGGCGGCGGTATTTTGGCTGTAGGCGGTAAAGTGGCAGCTGCACCCATAGCTTTGGGAACAGCAGACTTCCTAATTCACCACATTCACGCCTTCACCATTCACGTCACCGTCTTAATTCTGCTCAAAGGTGTGCTATTTGCCCGTAGCTCTCGTCTGATTCCAGACAAAGCAAACCTGGGCTTCCGCTTCCCCTGCGATGGGCCAGGTCGTGGCGGTACATGTCAAGTGTCTGGATGGGATCACGTATTCCTGGGACTATTCTGGATGTATAACTCCCTATCCATTGTAATTTTCCACTTCAGCTGGAAGATGCAATCAGATGTCTGGGGAACAGTAGATCCAGATGGCACAGTGACTCACATCACTGGTGGTAACTTTGCTCAAAGCGCCATCACGATCAACGGTTGGTTGCGTGACTTCTTGTGGGCACAAGCTACACAAGTCATCAACTCCTACGGCAGTGCCCTATCTGCTTATGGACTTATGTTCTTAGGCGCTCACTTTGTTTGGGCATTCAGCTTGATGTTCCTGTTCAGTGGTCGCGGCTACTGGCAAGAATTAATTGAGTCCATCGTTTGGGCGCATAATAAACTGAAGGTAGCACCAGCAATTCAGCCCCGCGCTCTGAGCATCATTCAGGGACGCGCAGTAGGGGTAGCTCACTACCTTCTAGGAGGAATTGCTACTACTTGGGCATTCTTCCACGCACACATCCTTTCAGTAGGGTAGCAATCAGTTTTTTAGAGTTAGGAGTTAGGAGTTATGGAGTTAGGAGTTAGAAGTAGAGACGGGATTAACACCAATCTTTGCAAAAATTAGGAGTTAGGAGTTGAAAATAAAAATTTCTAGCTCGTGACTCTCAATTCATAACTCTCAACTCATAACTCTCAACTCATAACTTGCAAAACTGGTACTTGATGGCTAAAGGTCAGAGGAATTATTAAACCTATGGCAACAAAATTTCCAAAATTTAGCCAGGATCTCGCACAGGACCCGACTACTCGTCGGATATGGTATGCGATCGCTACAGGCAACGATTTTGAAACCCACGATGGCATCACTGAGGAAAATCTTTACCAAAAGATTTTCGCTACTCACTTCGGTCACTTGGCAATCATCTTCCTGTGGGCATCCAGCCTCCTGTTCCATGTAGCCTGGCAAGGTAACTTTGAACAGTGGATTAAAGATCCGCTTCACATTCGTCCCATCGCTCACGCGATTTGGGATCCACACTTCGGCAAACCAGCGATCGAAGCTTTCACTCAAGCTGGTGCCAGCAATCCAGTAAACATTACCTACTCTGGTCTGTATCACTGGTGGTATACCATCGGTCTGCGGACAAATACTGAACTGTATAATGGCTCAGTATTCCTGTTGATATTCGCAGCTGTATTGTTGTTCGCTGGTTGGCTACACTTGCAACCCAAGTACCGTCCTAGCTTGGCATGGTTTAAGAGCGCCGAACATCGCTTAAACCACCACCTAGCAGGTCTGTTTGGTGTTAGCTCTTTGGCATGGGCTGGTCACTTAATTCACGTTGCCGTCCCCGAAGCTCGCGGACAGCACGTAGGTTGGGATAACTTCCTCAATACCCCACCCCACCCAGCAGGTTTAACACCATTCTTTACAGGTAACTGGGCTGTTTACGCTCAAAACCCTGACACTCCTGGACATGTGTTTGGCACATCCCAAGGTGCAGGAACAGCAATTCTGACTTTCTTGGGTGGTTTCCATCCCCAGACAGAAGCTTTGTGGCTGACTGACATCGCTCATCACCACTTGGCGATCGCAGTATTGTTCATCGTTGCCGGTCACATGTACCGCACAAACTTTGGGATTGGTCACAGTCTCAAAGAAGCCTTGAATGCCAAGAGTTTCTTTGGTATTCCCGTTGAAGGCCCCTTCAACCTACCTCACCAAGGTATTTACGATACCTACAACAACTCCCTGCACTTCCAATTAGGTTGGCACCTAGCAGCGTTAGGTGTAATCACCTCCTTGGTAGCACAGCACATGTACTCCATGCCTTCCTACGCGTTTATTGCGAAGGACTATACAACCCAGGCAGCGCTGTACACGCATCACCAGTATATTGCTGGATTCCTGATGCTTGGTGCTTTTGCTCACGGTGCAATCTTCTGGGTACGTGATTACGATCCAGAACAAAACAAAGGCAACGTCCTTGACCGCGTATTGAAGCATAAAGAAGCGATTATCTCCCACCTCAGCTGGGTATCCCTTTTCTTAGGCTTCCACACCCTGGGCTTGTACGTACACAACGATGTAGTAGTTGCTTTCGGTACTCCTGAAAAGCAAATCCTTATCGAGCCAGTATTTGCTCAGTTCGTCCAAGCTGCTAACGGTAAGGTACTCTACGGTTTAGATACCTTGTTATCTAACCCAGATAGTATTGCTTACACAGCATGGCCCAACTACGCTAACGTTTGGCTACCAGGCTGGTTAAGTGCCATCAACGCTGGTACTAACTCCCTGTTCTTAACAATTGGCCCTGGCGACTTCTTGGTACACCATGCGATCGCTTTAGGTCTGCACACCACCACCTTGATTCTCGTCAAAGGTGCTTTGGATGCCCGTGGTTCTAAGCTGATGCCCGATAAAAAGGACTTCGGCTATGCCTTCCCTTGCGACGGCCCCGGTCGTGGCGGTACATGCGACATCTCTGCTTGGGATTCCTTCTACCTAGCTGCGTTCTGGATGCTCAACACCATTGGTTGGTTAACCTTCTACTGGCACTGGAAACATCTCGGTGTATGGCAAGGTAACGTTGCTCAGTTCAATGAGAACTCTACATACCTCATGGGCTGGTTCCGCGATTACCTGTGGGCAAACTCCGCTCAATTGATTAACGGTTACAACCCCTACGGTGTGAATAACCTGTCTGTCTGGGCTTGGATGTTCCTCTTTGGACACCTAGTTTGGGCTACCGGCTTCATGTTCTTGATCTCTTGGAGAGGTTACTGGCAAGAGTTGATCGAAACCCTTGTTTGGGCACACGAACGCACTCCTCTAGCTAACTTAGTTCGCTGGAAAGACAAGCCCGTTGCTCTGTCCATCGTTCAAGCCCGCGTAGTTGGTCTAACCCACTTTGCAGTTGGTTATGTTGTGACTTACGCCGCATTCTTGATTGCTTCTACCGCTGGTAAGTTCGGTTAATTCGGCTCCTAGTTTTGTAGATAAGTAATAAAATCCCCTGCCGCAAGGTGGGGGATTTTTTGTTTTGGGTGGGAAAAATAAAGAAGGGGCGGACAAGATGCCCACCCTACAAGAAAAGTTATAGAAAAATTAGAAATAGCATATTGAATGCAAGAGCCAAATTTGAAAATTTCTCACAGAAGATTACCTCATTGGGAGTTAGATGGGGTTGTTTATTTCATTACTTTTAATACTTGGGAAAAGTTAGAACTTAGCCTAGAAGCTAGAGAAATAGTTTTTAATTCATGCGTGTTTTTTGATAATCAAAGATATCAAATATTTGTCTTTGTAGTTATGACAAATCATGTGCATCTGCTTATTCAGCCATTACTAAAATCGGAAAATGAATTTTGGTCATTGAGTAGCATTATGAAAAGTATTAAAGGTTATAGTGCTAAACAAATTCCCAAAGTGATGAAACATATAGGAACAGTTTGGCAAGATGAAAGATATGACCGTATTGTTAGGAATGACCAAGAGTTTCAACAATATTGGGAATATATAAGACAAAATCCTGTAAAAGCAGGACTATCATCAACCCCAGAAAATTACCCCTTCTTTTGGCAACTCCCTGAATAATCTCAATCATCACATTCTCTTTTGTCTTGTGGGGTGGGCATCTTGCCCGCCTTTGGTGATGGGCGGGCGAGACGCCCACCCCACAAGAGATTATTGGATGTTTTTTTATATGTCAGTCCCTGATTGAATCTTTAGTTCAAGTAATATTATCTCTCTCTGATGAAGAGCGATCGCTATTGGGAGAAAAACTATTTTTCGATTTATCAGAGCCTTCAAGCAGTAACTTTCTTAACAATGAACCAGACATATACTCACTTGACGACGGAGAACCTATCTAATGTCTCTCCAAAAAGGTGATATAGTAACCTTGGTTCCATTTCAATTTACAGACTTAACTGGAACAAAGCTACGCCCTGGTTTAGTTTTATTGATAGATACAATGAACCAAGGATTTTAAATCAAATGAGTAAAGGAAAAGAAGTAGGAACTGCGGTAGGAGTATTAGCGACGGCAGCAGGAGCAGCATCTCAAACTGCAACAGTAACTACACCAGCATGGGTAGCAACTGTAGGTGCTTTTTTAGCTACCCCTGGAGGTGTAGTAGTCATTGCCGGAGTTAGTGCGATTGCAGTTGGCGCGTTTGTGTGGAAACTATCATCTACATCATCAAATACAACTTCTATCAATCCTCATCAGTCTAGCTCTGATTCATTAAAAACCACTAATCTTCAACCCATTACACCTATTGTTCAAAACACTAGCGGCGGTGTCAATGTTCAACCTGTTACGAACATTAATATCAACTTTTTTTTGAAGGCAAAGCGTTTATCTTACTTGTTCTCTGTATATGCTTTGCAATCATTTGTGCTTGCATCATTGTTTACTTATGGAAAATTAATTCAGCCTCATGCTCCTATTAGCTAGAACCTATTAACAAAATGATTAAAACTATATTTAGTCCACTTTCATAAATTTAGAAACGCTCAAAGGTTGTCTTGTAGTAGCAGACGAAATACAGACGCGAATCAGGCGATCGCAGTGATAGTATATATGAAAAATCATAGGAGTTCTCACGTGTCCATTCCCGAAATTACCGAAAAGCTATTAGCAGCGAAACAAGAGAAAGGACTAAGCTTTGCCGATTTAGAAAAAATTCTCGGACGCGATGAAGTATGGATTGCTGCTGTCATCTACCGTCAAGCTAGTGCTTCCCTAGAAGAAGCCAAGTTATTAGTCGATGCACTAGAACTACCTCCAATTTATATTAACGAGTTGACTGAATATCCGGTAAAAGGATTAGGCCCAGTTGTACCAACCGACCCACTGATTTATCGCTTCTACGAAATTATGCAGGTGTACGGATTCCCAATTAAAGCCGTGATTCAAGACAAATTCGGCGATGGGATTATGAGCGCCATTGACTTTACTTTAGATGTAGAGAAAGAAGAAGACCCCAAAGGCGATCGCGTTAAAATCATTATGTCTGGTAAATTTCTACCATACAAAAAATGGTAGTGTTTCAATAACATCAAAACAAGTTATAACTAGAAAACTGAGATAACTTGATAACTCTTGCAAGAAAAACCAATAACGCCAGCAAAAGAAATAATTTTTAATCCGTATTATACCCAGCAAAACGGAGCAGCATATTTAGGTGATAGTCTGAAACTAATTAAATTTATTGATGATAATAGTATTAGTTTAATTCTCACCTCACCACCATTTGCTCTCACACGCAAAAAAGAATACGGTAATGAAAGTGCAGAAAAATATATCGAATGGTTTCTGCCTTTTGCCTATGAATTTAAGAGAGTACTAGCAGATAATGGCTCATTTGTGTTGGATTTAGGTGGTGCTTACTTACCTGGTAATCCCGTGCGGAGTATCTATCAATACGAACTTTTGGTCAGATTATGCAAAGAAGTAGGTTTCTTTCTGGCTCAAGAATTTTACCACTATAATCCTGCTCGACTACCAACTCCTGCTGAATGGGTGACCATCAGACGCATTCGTGTCAAAGATTCAGTAAACACGGTTTGGTGGCTGTCCAAAACACCAAATCCTAAAGCTGATAATAAAAAAGTTTTAAAACCCTATAGCCAAAGTATGAAGCAATTACTTAAAAATGGCTATCACGCTAAAATACGTCCTAGTGGACATGATATTTCCGACAAATTTCAAAAAGATAACCAAGGGGCAATTCCGCCAAATCTGCTGGAAATTGCTAATACTGAATCAAATAGTGCTTATTTACGACGTTGTAAAACAGCAGAAATTAGACCCCATCCAGCACGTTTTCCTCAAGGATTCGCCGAGTTCTTCATCAAATTTTTAACTGATGAAGATGACATAGTATTAGATCCATTTGCAGGTTCTAATACAACTGGCTTTGTTGCTCAAACTCTCCAACGCCGATGGATTTCTTTTGAAATTAATGAGGATTATGTAATGGGAAGTCGTTATCGATTTAGTCAAAATTCAGATTATCTGAAGAGTGACGAATGAAAAGTGAGGAGTTAAAACTTATAACTCATAAATAATAGCTACTCACTTAGATTTCTCCATTCACTTGCATTTGATGAACTCGATCTGCTAACTCTTGACGACCTTGGTCATCTAGTTTATCAATCGCTAACATACCCATAAGAATAACTTCTTTCAGGGTTAGACGTGTCGAATGTGCCTGTTTTTGCACAATCTCCTTAATAATGGGACTAACTCCAATCGCTGTACTCGCTCTAGCCACGGAAGAAAAAACACTAATGATTCAGCCTAAATCTTAGCACTTCCAATGAAGTTATTCTCTATAGTTAAAACTTAATTCAAGTATGTTTCAACTCATACTTCCAGCAAAAAACATAAATTTCAAATTGTATAGAGAAAGAACTACAACAGAAGTATACAGTATTATCCTCCTTTCAGAAAATTTTCATAAAATTTGCGATCGCACTATCCAACCTCAAAACCAACTTTAAATAAATTCAACAGTTCTCGCAGTAGTTAAAATAAGTATATTTTTTTACACAAAAACTATCCGTTGCAATTTCTTGAATTTATATCAGGTATAAAATTTTACATAAATTCCGATTGCAGTATTTTTAACTGAAAATTGCTGATTGAAATAGGGAACTGCAAAAAATAAACAACTACTTTAAGCAGTTGATTGTTGAGAGTTTACAGTCAGCGCTGAGCAAGGACGTAGAACAGGGAGTTACCAGACCGCTTGCTTCTCCTGTACAGACGTTACGGAAGTCGGTGCGGATCTAAGGTCGCAGTGGCTCCTATGAGCGACTAGCGTTAACGATGGACTGCAACCTATGTGTAGCAAGTTACCAGTTTTTTGTAAAATATTTTTCAGTTGGAAGTCTCATATTATGCCAACAGCATTCACAGGTAATTTTCGGCTATTCTTCTAAAATTTCCACCAAATCCTCAATGGTCACATCAAAGGTGCGAGCTAATTTATAGATAGCAGTAAAGTCAACTGTTGTCATTGCTGAACGACGAGCATAACTTCTAACTGTGCTGTAAATTACCCCAGAACGGTCAGAAACTTCCTTGAGTGTCCATCCTTTCTCTTGTGCTAGTTCTCGAATTTTCAATCTCACTAATCCCATATTTGATAACTGATGCATTTGCACCGCTTAATTTCATATGAGAAATCAAAAAGTTTAGAGGTTTCCCCTGTTGTAGCCAGACATAGCCTTTTGGTTAATCAAACTCTCATGCGTTCGCCACAGCTTACAAATACCTTCGCGGTAAGAAACTCTCAAAAGAAAACAGTAAACAACGATAAAAAACTTTAGTTGTGAATCTAAAGCACAGTTTAAAAAAGGCGTTGCATAATTGCGGGATGATTTTGGAATGTGCCTCAACCATAATCGCCGCGTCTGGTGTGTCCCTGCGTAAGAGCGTCAACCTTAATCATCCCTTCAGGGAACTCCAAAAAATAAATTATTCCGGTTGCGGTCGTCAACCGTCAACCGTCAACCGTCAACAGTCTTCTATTGAATATTTTTTTTTACTTGGAAGTCCCTTATTCCGTATATTAGCAACATCAAAAGCAAAAACCTCTATCCTGGGATTGTCAAAAATCATTTAGCAATCACCAAGTTTGCACCCACTCGCAATATTTGTCACAATCAACTCGTAGCAAGTCATCAGTTGGTGAAAATATTCCTTGGAATCAAAGTATTCTCACAAATCTGACTCATCTACCACCGGGAAAACCCTACTTTAAAGAGATCGTAAATTGTCTAATATAATCTCGCAAACACGCTTTACAGAACTATACAGTGTAAATAAGAATAATAATTTGACCTAAGTAAAATTATCCTGAATACAGCACAGTAATGCTGTCATAGGAAAAAGCAGTGAGTAGAGGAGAGATAAAGCGATGAGGGATCCTTATCTGTTGGCAGCAGGCTTGTTAACAGGATTGGCAATACCAGCATCGGCTCTTCCGCATCTGTCGATTGTCCTGCCAGAAAATTCTAGATTTCTTTGGGATTTAAAACCAGGTTCCCCAGCGATAGTTAGTACAAACATTATCAATAGGGTGGATTTTTCGTTACCGGAACTCAGCGGCCAAGTATTGCAACCCTTAGAAACTTCCCAGCCAATAGTAAGTGAGCCAAACATTAACAGCGTTGATTCCTCATCACCACAACTCAGTAGCCAGAGCTTACCAGTTCGCACAACAGAATCATCGCTCAACCCCAGCAGCCAAGCAGCTACTTTTTCACTGACATCTGGCAATCAACTTTACTACCAAAGATTGGCAGCTCTAAAAACAGGTCAGATTTATACACGCGGTGATAGCGATAATTTGCAATCCTTGTGGGAGTCAATCAAGAAGCGTCAACTGACTTATGAAGATTGGAAAAGTTTACTAACTTTAGAAGCCAGAGCCATTGCTCAGGGTCAAGGTACAAATCACCTGAGTATTTTAGTTGGTGATTCCCTAAGTATGTGGTTTCCCAGAGAAAAATTACCTAGTGGAAAATTATGGCTCAATCAAGGCATATCTGGTGATACTTCCGGTGGTGTTTTAAAAAGATTGGGAGCATTTTCCACAACCAGGCCAGACGTAATTTACATTATGGCTGGGATTAACGACTTACGAAAAGGCGATAGCGATCGCACAATTTTGAGTAATTATCGCCGAATTGTCCGCCGCTTACGACAGAATCATCCCCAAAGTCAAATTATTGTCCAATCAATTTTGCCCACCCGCTTAGCAAAACTCTCCAATAGCCGCATTCGTAACATCAACACCCAACTAGCTAAAATCGCCAAAGAAGAAGGGGCCAATTATCTCAATATCTATAGTTGGTTTTCTGATATGGAAGGCAATTTGCGCCAAGAGTTAACCACAGACGGCTTGCATCTGTCCCAAGAGGGTTATGATGTTTGGGGATCGGCACTACAGCAGATAGAATACAGGCTGACTCAGCATAAGGATTAAGCGATCGCTGATTTTTTAGCGGCAATCCATTGGTCATAATACAGCAATTTTGTGTAAATTTATATACAATCTAATACCAAGCCTAGCATGTCTACGACAGGCTACACCTACGCCCCTTCATAAAAAGCCTCACGGGGTTGGGAAAGCCAGTAGCTTGAGGCAAGGCAAGAAAAACATACGATCGATTTTTAAGCTGACACGGTATAAAACTGTGTCTATAAACATTTGTAACTTTAATAGAAATTTCCGTAAATTCCTCATACAGAAATGAAGCTAAACGTGTGGAGAACGCTTACAGAAAACAGCGGTCTCTAGGATGGGTTATACCTACGCACGTTTATAAAACCAAGGAGAATATCATGGAAAACCGTCTGCAAATACAAGATATTCAAGACGAGGAATTGGATATGGAACTAACTGCTCAAGAACTAGAAGAACTAGAAGCCTTGAAAGGAGGAAACTTCGTAACTAACTTAGGTTTGATTGATTTAGGAATTCCTAAAGTATTTCCTTACGGAATTCCCTATCCCGACTTGTTTCAAAAAGTAAGTATTTTTCGTTAGTAACCAGAGTTTTTAGTTCATAACGAGTAATTGGAGTCGTGTAGTATATGGCACTTACTGGAAACTTTAACCGCATTCTGCAAATCCATCCATCCAGGCGGTGCAATCTGCACTGTCTCCATTGTTACTCTGCTTCTGGCCCAGAGGAGCGAGACCAACTCAGTGTTCCGCTCCTTTTAAAAGCAATTACCAATGCCAGCGAACAAGGGTACACCATTGCCAGCTTTTCAGGAGGTGAACCCCTTGTCTACAAACCTCTACCCGAATTATTAAAGCAAGCTCATCAATGTCAGATGCGTACAACCGTTACTTCCAACGGCATACTATTAGATGAGCGACACCTAGAACAGCTGTGTGGAGCAGTTGATTTACTAGCCATTAGTCTTGATGGAATGCCAGCCTCTCATAACCGTATACGTTCTTCAGAGCAAGCTTTTGAAAAAATGGCGGCTCGACTAGAAGGGGTTCGCCAATCGGGTATCCCATTCGGATTTATTTTTACGCTCACAAAACGAAATTTCCGAGAATTAGACTGGGTTGCCAATTTCGCTTTAGAGCAAGGAGCAAAGTTATTGCAGATTCATCCACTCGCAGAAGTTGGATACGCTAGCCAAAACCTCATGGGTTCTAGACCTAGTACCAACATACTATCTTATGCTTACCTGAAAACCCTGCATCTGCGAGAAGCTATTGGTGACAAGCTGTTTATTCAGATTGATTTAGTTCACCAAGATTTGCTACGTTCAAATCCTGGTAACTTTTTTGCAGACGAAGCATTAATTAACCAGCAGAACTACTACTTTGCAGACCTAGTATCACCTTTAATTATCGAAGCAGATGGGACGGTAGTACCAGTGCAACATGGTTTTGACCGCAATTATGCTCTCGGAAATCTTAATCAGGCGTCTTTAAGTGAACTTGCCACTCATTGGACTGAAGAACGGTACCCCTGTTTCCGAGAACTCTGCCGACGTGTTTATCAACAACTAACAGCACCCGCCGATCTGCCGATTATCGATTGGTATGAAACGCTCATGCACCAGGCAAAAATTGGTTATGACAATGAAACTACAACAACCGTGTCTATAACTTAACACCTGCCACTTCCCGATTTAAAACTTGATTTAACTTGCCGCTACGGTAACCTTCTAAATCCAAAGTTACGTAAATAAATCCAAAATCTTGAAATGCCTTAATTAAGATTTGTAAATCAGTTTTTAACACAAACTCTTTAATTTGTTCTGGTAATAATTCAATACGTGCCGTATCGCCTTCAGAACGTACCCGTAAATTCTGCCAACCCAGCTTTCTTAAAAAAATTTCGGCTCTACCAACTCGTTGCAACTTAGCTACAGTAATTTCTTCACCGTAAGGAAAGCGAGAACTCAAACAAGGTTGAGCGGGTTTATCCCACCAAGGTAAACCCAATTCTTGCGAAAGTTGGCGGACTTCAACTTTCGTAACACCCACTTCTGCCAAAGGCGATCGCGCACCTCTTTCTTTCGCCGCCTGAATTCCTGGGCGATAATCATGCAAATCATCGGCATTCACGCCATCCACTACATAGGGATAACCCAACTCTAAAGCCAAAGGTTTGAGAGTATCGTGCAATTCACTTTTGCAAAAATAGCAGCGGTTTACTGGGTTGGAAGTGTAGTTGGGATTCTCCATCTCGTAAGTTTGGACAATTTGATGCCGAATCCCAATAGTTGCAGCTTGAATTTTGGCATCTTCTAACTCTTCTGGTAATAGCGAAGGAGAAACGGCAGTTACAGCCAAAGCGCGATCGCCCAATACATCATAAGCAATTTTCGCAACCAGAGTGCTATCAACACCCCCAGAGTAGGCAATCAACGCCTGCTCCATTTCTTGAAATAAAACTTTTAATTGCTCAAATTTTTCTGTCAGCATCATTTAAAAACCCCGCCATAACCTGATAGCACCAGACAAATCCTATTGTAGTCATTAGTCAAAAGCCTTTGGGTATGGGAAAAGGGTAAGGGGTAAAAGAGAAGAGACAGAGAATAATTAGCGAATATATTTTCTTGTTTCCTTTTCCCTTTCCCCTTTTCCCCTTACCCTTAGCGAAGCCATCTCCCTACTCTCCATCAATGGAGTTTGGTACTTTACTATACTTAGCTACCAAAGTGGCTAAAAGTAGTAAATCAATTGGTTTAGAAATATAATCATTTACTCCAGCAGCAAGACAAGTTTCGCGATCGCCTTTCATCGCCATTGCTGTTTGAGCAATCACTGGAATATTTTGATACTGGGGATTTTGTCGTAATTCCTGCACCAACTTTAGACCATTTCCATCTGGCAGGTAAACGTCCATTAAAATGACTGCTGGCTGTTGCTGTGTTAAAACTTCCCACATTTTTGCAGCGCTCTTAGCCCAAGTCACTTTATATCCCAATTTCGATAGATAAATTTGCATCAAATCGCCGTTAGCTTGGTCATTTTCCACCAGCAATACGTGAGGAGACAAACTAGGAGTCACAACCACAGTAGAAGAAAAACATTTTGCGTCCTCTGTTTCCTCTGCTTCTCCTGCTGCTTGTCCTTCCTCTGCTTTCTTTAGGGGAAGTACCAGTGTAAAAAGCGAACCCCGATTTAGCTCAGATTCCACTTTCACGGAACCACCGTGAATTTCTGCCAGTTTGCGAGTCACTGCTAAACCCAAACCAGTACCTTCAACACCTGCCACACTGTTAGCAATTTGGAAATAAGGATGAAATAGTAAAGCTTGGTCTTCTGGGGATATACCAGTGCCAGTATCCCAAACTGTAAAATGCACAAATAGCCCTTTGCTAGCAACCCGTAAGCCAACACTGCCTTGAGTAGTGAACTTTAAAGCGTTGAAGAGTAGATTCAACAGCATTTGCTTGAGTCGTAAGGGATCGGCCACTAAAGTTGGCAGATGTGGGTCGAGTTCTAAGACTAATTTCAAACCTTTATTAGCGGCTTTTTCCTTCACCAGTGCCAAAACATTGCTACACAGTAGTGGCACATCTACTGTTTCCCACTGTACTTCTAGTTGGTTGGCTTCAATTTTAGAGAGATCTAAAATATCATTAATCAGAGCTAGCAAGTGCTTGCCGCTAGATTGAATGATATTTAAATACTCTAGCTGACGTTCTTTCGTTGGTTCGTAGCCTTGGGCTAAGAGCAAGTGGGTAAACCCAATAATCGAACTTAGGGGTGTGCGGATTTCGTGACTCGTGTTTGCCAAAAACTGATTTTTGAGTTGATTAGTGCGCTCTAATTCTTGATTAGAATTACTTAGCTGTTCATACCGTTGCTGCCAACATAGGATGTGTCTCAGTTGCAATAAAGCTGTATTACACTGCTTAGCAGACCTGGCCATGAATTGCGCTCTGAGCTGAGCTTGGGATATGAGTGGCTTAGAATCAGGCCCCGGCGCTGCTGTGGCAATAACTAGCCAACCAATAACGTCACCAGCGTCATCAGTTAACCGCCAAGCATTCGGTATTGGTTGATTCTCTAGCTGCTGCAAGTCTTTGATTTCTATGGTCTGTTGCAATTTTAATGGCAGCTTTTTTTCTGCTGTCAACGTTACTTCCAACAGTGGAGCTTGTGAGCTGGAAAATGAGGAACGAGAAACATAACAAACTGTAGCAAAGGTTTGGTGTGGTTCCAGCAGAGCCACACCTACGGTAAACTGCACAAACGCCACATGACTGGTGTCCACAGCAGTGTTAATCTCGTCGATTACAGTTTGGAAAATTTCTGCTTCTGCGGCTAGGGACTGTGAGACAGTATTACAAGCAGAAAGCAGGCAATCATTAAGGCGACTTTGTAACTGGTTTAAACTTTTCTCCAGCCACAAATCGGCGCGAACTTGTTGACTTGTTGTCAAAAGTTTTGGCGTTGCATCTATCTGTGAGTTCTGTTCTGGTAAGCTTGAATACTGCTGCATGGTCAACTAGACCGCTGAACAAGTTTAGCTTCGCATAAAAATCCGAATAGGATTCTATGTTATGTGGGCGGGCAATCCTTTTTTATTTATAAACCATAACTTATGGTGTCGGGTTTAGCACCTAAACCTCAAAAAATAATTGTACAAAGGACTGATTAGAAAATTTTTTCTGGCAACTTCAGACTCATGGATATACAATTTGCCCAATTAATCGTCAACGGAATTGCAGTGGGGAGTATTATTGCTCTAGCCGCAGTTGGACTAACACTGACCTATGGAATTTTACGTCTATCTAATTTTGCTCATGGTGACTTTCTCACATTAGGAGCCTATCTTACTTGGTTAATCAACACCATTGGAGTCAATATTTGGGTGTCTACAATCCTCGCAGCAGCAGGAACAGTAGCGGTAATGCTGTTATCAGAAAAGTTACTCTGGTCAAGAATGCGCTCTATTCGTGCTACCTCCACCACACTAATTATTATTTCTATCGGACTGGCCTTATTTCTTCGCAATGGAATTATTTTTATTTGGGGTGGCAAAAATCAAAATTATGATTTAGCCGTTACTCCTGCTTTAGATATCTTCGGCTTGAAAGTGCCGCAAAATCAATTATTAGTGTTGGGATTGGCAGTGCTAGCAATTTTGGCACTGCACTATCTCTTGCAAAACACCAAAATTGGTAAAGCCATGCGAGCAGTAGCTGACGATCTCGATTTAGCCAGGGTTTCTGGTATCAATGTTGACCGAGTTATTTTATGGACTTGGGTAATTACTGGTACCATAACATCCTTGGGAGGCAGCATGTATGGTTTAATTACCGCTGTGCGCCCGAATATGGGATGGTTTCTAATTTTACCCTTATTTGCCTCAGTGATTTTGGGAGGGATTGGCAATCCCTATGGTGCGATCGCCGCAGCTTTTATCATTGGCATAGTCCAAGAAATCAGCACTCCTTGGCTGGGTTCTCAATACAAACAAGGTGTAGCACTGTTAATCATGATTTTGGTGCTACTCATTCGTCCCAAAGGTTTATTTAAAGGCACGATTTGAGCAGCACCGTTCCACTTCTAACTATTCAATAATGTGGAAATAATAAGCTGCTACCAAGAAATTGATAGCCAACAAGAACAGTGCCCAGCCCGTGCGAAAGGCGTAGGGAGGTTTAGCTCCACTGTCAGCAACTGCGGAATTCTTAGTTTTAGCAGTCATAATGCACTTCTCCTAATGTCAGGACTTTTTAAGAAATACCAAATTATGTGTACCAATCGCCCAAATTCTTTAGAAATATTTGAAGTTGGGGATTGGGCATGGGGCATGGGGCATGGGAAGAGGAGTTAGGAGTTAGGAGTTTGGAGTTCAGAATTATTCTCTTTGTGCTCCTCATCTCCCCCATCTCCCCCATCTTCTTCCCCACTCCCCACTTCTGGGTCTCCCGCATGGTAAGAACTACGAACCAGGGGCCCGGAACGCACGTGGCTGAATCCCATTTCCCGTGCTATGGAGCCGAGTTGCTGAAATTCCTCTGGAGTCCAATATTTTTGGACTGGTAGATGCTCTAAAGAGGGGCGCATATACTGGCCGATAGTCAAGCGATCGCACCCCACAGCCTTCAAATCAGCCATTGCTTGGACGACTTCGTCGGTGCTTTCTCCGTGCCCCAGCATCAAGCCTGATTTTGTGGGAATTGTCGAATCCAGTTCTTTGACTATAGCCAACACTCTCAAGGAGCGATCGTACTTGGCTCCCCGGCGCACTGGGCCGGTTAAGCGTCGCACTGTCTCAATGTTGTGGTTGAAACAAGCCACTTTGGCTTCGACAATCGTAGCTATGCGCTGGCGTTGACTCGATTCCCCACTTCCTGCACCACCCCAGAAATCTGGAGTCAGGACTTCAATTTGAGTTTTTGGGTTGAATTGGCGGATAGTGGTGATGGTGTTCACAAAATGCCCTGCACCTTGGTCTGGCAAATCATCACGGGCTACAGAAGTCAACACCACATAATGTAATCCTAACAGCTGCACCGCCTGGGCTACCTTTTTCGGTTCCTCTAAATCAATAGGCATCGGCGCATGGCCTTTATCTACCTGGCAGAAAGCACAAGAGCGCGTGCAAGTAGGCCCCATCAGTAAAAAAGTTGCGGTTTTTTGGGCGTAGCACTCTCCCCGATTGGGACAACGCCCTTCTTCGCAAATCGTATGAATTTGCCGCTGTTTAATAATGCGTTGTACGGTGGAGATTTCGCTGGCTTTGCCAATGGGGCGACGTAGCCAGCTAGGCATTGCCATAATTTCAGACTTGAGTTCAGCTTGTTGTGACGAAATCATAGACGGTTGACTGTTCACTGTTGACTGTTCACTGGTGAGTGATGAGTTAGAAGTTATTATTCTCTCCTCTGCTCCTCTGCCTCCCCATCTCCCCATCTCCCTATCCCTAATCTTTTAGATCGAGGCTAAAGCTTTAAATATCACAATGACACAAATTGAAAAGAACACAAGCAAAAGTTTTGCAAAACACGTTTAGCAATGTCATTTATACCGAAATATACTATCCCCCAATTCATAGATATTTTGTATATAGTGGGAGAATTCTCAAGGACAATCGGCAAAGCCGCTATTTACACTTAAAGTTTCTGTTAGAGCAAACAGTCGTGGCAAGCAATAAAATTTTAGTTATCGATGACACTACAGTTGTCAGGGTAAAAGTACGAGAAATGTTGCCTCCAGGCAATTTTGAGGTACTGGAAGCAAAAGACGGTGTAGAAGGACTAAATTTCATCCTTCAGGAAAAACTCAGCCTGATTATGCTGGATTTTCTCCTGCCTAAAATGAGTGGCTGGGAAGTTTTCCAGCAAGTTCAAGCTCATCCTGAGTTAAGGAAAATTCCTTTGGTGATCATGTCTGGTCGCAAAGAAGAGGTGACTGAAAAAATCCCAGAACCTTTTGAATATTTTGAATTTCTGGGCAAGCCTTTCGATCAGAAGCAACTAATTGGCGCAATTAAGTTAGCTATGACAAAAGCGAAGCAGCCACGCCCAGAATTAGTTGCAGTGGGAGCTGCTACCGCTAAGAATGGCACTACCACAACCTCTGGTGTCACTAGTGCTACAGTAGCAACTTCCAGTGAGACAAATGCCATACTAACAACCCCAGCTACTGCAAATACTACAATACCAAACTCTAGTTCCCCAGGAGTCTCCCAGGCGGAAATTGAGGCATTGAACGATAAAATAGCCAAAATGCAAGCAGAAATAGAAAGCTTGAAGAAACAGCTAACTCAAGTTGTGACTTTTATTAAACAAAAAATCAAATAAGCTAAAACACATTTAAATTGCATAACTAATTCGCTGGCTGTTCTTTGTCATTGGTCAGTCTTAACCAGAGAATACGCAACTTGGACACAAATTAGCTTAAAATTTGCCATCGCTATTATCCTGTGCGGTTTCAATTACGAATTAATAATTACTAATTACTTGGTCGGGATACGAGGGTATTATTAACCTGACTTGCTAGTCTAGCAAAGCATCCTTAGATCCATTAAGCCTGCCATAGTTTACTTTTGACAGCAAGAGTATGGCAGGCTTTTTTGTGATTTATACTCGTAGATAACAAGACAAAATATAAATGTTAACGTCACAGCTAATACCAATTTGAAAAAAGAATGCGACACATAGACAAGACCCCTCCCCAACCCTCCCCTTGCTAAGGGGAGGGTGCCGTCAGGCGGGTGGGGTATCTGTTGCAAACATTTTTTGAATCGGTATAATTTACTCAATTTAGGCAGAAAATCAAATTATTTTTGGCATTAAAAACTTCATAAACTGCGTCTAATTTTAAATTTTGAGTTTTTGGAAAATTAAGTTGTATTTTCAAATTCTAAATTCTTATCTGTGAAAAGTTATCCATTTCCTTTTGAAAAACTCCAGATCTCAACTTAGACAAAGTTTAATATAGTAATTGAACTAACAATTTCATGAAAAATTTATATTTTCCAAAATATAGGAATAATAATTAAATTTTTGATGAAAATTTAATTAATAAACACCAATAAAAGGATAATTTTGACTATTTACTGATAACGATAGTCTGAACAGGGGAATACTAAGCCATAGAAACAAAATTATAAATATAGGTTGCAATGTCAATAGTACTAGATACACTATATGCGTTTCCTGGCTATAGGATAACTGAGCAAATTTACTCAGGTAGTAAAACCCTAGTTTATCGGGGTATTAGAGAGCAAGACCAAAAATCAGTAGTTCTCAAATTGATGCGGAGTGAATATCCTACATTCGCGGAAATTGCCCAATTTCGCAATCAATATATCATCACTAAAAACCTCGATATACCTGGTATCATCAAACCCTATAGTTTAGATAATTACCGCAATAGTTACATCTTAGTGATGGAAGATTTTGGTGGTATTTCCCTACAAAAATGGCGACTGGAAGCCAAGGATAAAAAAGAGAATAAAATTTCCGTAGATGAGTTTTTTGAGATTGCTATTAAAATTGCTTCTATTCTTGAAGGACTGCACCGCGATCGCATTATTCACAAAGATATTAAACCTGCCAATATCCTGATTAATCCAACTACATGTGAGATAAAAATCATCGATTTTAGTATTGCCACACTTTTACCAAGAGAAAGCCAATGTCTGATTAACCCCAACGTTTTAGAAGGTACTCTTGCTTATATTTCTCCAGAACAAACTGGTAGGATGAACCGGGGTATTGACTACCGCACTGATTTTTATTCTCTTGGTGTAACCTTTTTTGAACTCCTTACCGGACAAGTACCTTTCACAAGTAAAGATCCGATGGAGTTAGTTTACTCTCATATTGCTAAACAACCGCTAAAAGCTAGCCAGCTAAATTCCAATATTCCAGCAATTTTGTCTGAGATTATCAGCAAACTGATGGCCAAAAATGCTGAGGAACGCTATCAAAGCGTATCGGGGTTAAAGCATGATTTGGAAGTGTGCCAAAAGCAATGGCAAGAAATAGGAAAGATTGCAACTTTTAAACTAGCTAGCCGCGACATCTCAGACCGTTTTGTAATCCCCGAAAAACTCTATGGTCGGCAAAATGAAGTTGCAACCCTACTTGCTGCTTTTGAGCGAGTTGCTAACCCCCTTGGCTCTGCCGTTAGATCCTATCCTCCGGTTTCTGGGTTGGCGCAGTCTCTCATGGAAAAGGAGTATCAGTTAACAGAATCACTTGCTTTAAGCCAGGAAATCCCTGCTACCTGTCAAAGGGGAATTAGGGGAGTAGAAATGATATTAGTCGCAGGTTTCTCAGGCATTGGCAAAACTGCTGTAGTTAACGAAGTTCACAAACCCATCCTGCGTCAGCGGAGTTACTTCATCAAAGGAAAATTCGATCAGTTTCAACGTGATATTCCTTTATCGGGGTTAGTGCAAGCTTTTCGAGACTTAATCGGACAACTGCTCTCAGAAACTGATGCCCAAATTCAACAATGGAAAGCCAAGATTCTCCGAGAATTAGGCACACAAACTCAGGTAATTATTGACGTAATTCCTGAACTCGAACAGATTGTTGGTCAGCAACCTTTAGTTACAGAACTTTTTGGCAGTGCCGCCCAAAATCGTTTTAATTTATTGTTCCACAAATTCATTCAAATTTTCACAACAAAAGAACGTCCCCTTGTTATCTTTCTCGATGATTTACAATGGGCAGATACAGCTTCTTTAAAATTAGTTCAGTTATTAATGTGTGAAAATAGCTTGTCTGATATCTCAGAAGATACAGAAAAAATAGCTGAAGTCAAAAGAGGTTTATTATTAATTGGTTCTTATCGAGATAATGAAGTTTCAAAAGCACATCCACTTTATTTAACACTCCAAGAGATTGAACAAGCGGCAGCAAACATTAGTACTATTAATTTATTACCTTTAAATCAGGGAGATTTAAATCATTTAATTGCTGATACTCTTCATTGTCCAGAATTAGTTGCTGTTCCTTTGACTCAGATGGTGTTTGCCAAAACTAAAGGTAACCCATTCTTTTCTATTCAATTCCTCAAGTCTTTATACGAAGAAGAATTAATTGTATTAAATTTAGATCTTGGTTATTGGCAATACGATATTGCTAAAATCAAAGAATTAGCTCTTACAGATGATGTAGTACAATTTATCGCCATTCAAATAGAAAAACTGCCAATCAATACCCAAAAAGTCTTAAAGCTTGCTGCTTGTATCGGCAATCAATTTGATTTAAAAAGTTTAGCGATCGTCCATGAGAAATCTGTAGTAGATACAGCATCAGATTTGTGGCAAGCTTTACTGGATGGACTCATTTTACCACAGACAGAAATTTACAATATTTTTCCGGCAGATAATACTAATCAAGACTTAATTATTCAGGGTATAGAATCTACACAAATTACAAGTACTAATTTGCAAATACCTAAATATAAATTTGTACACGACCGCGTACAACAAGCTGCTTATTCTTTAATTCCCGAAGAACAAAAAAAGCCAATTCACTTAAAAATTGGGCTACTGTTGTTGAGCAATATTCCAATCGCAGAACAAGAAGAAAGAATTTTTGAGCTTGTCAATCAACTGAATATTGCAGTGGAATTTATCTCTCATCAAGGCAAGCGAGATGAACTCGCCCACATGAACTTAATTGCTGGACGTAAAGCTTTAGCATCAACAGCCTATGCAACTGCACTTAAATATTTAACTATCGGTATCCAGCTACTAGCACCTGATAGTTGGGAAACAAAACATCATCTCACCCTAGCCTTATATGAAACTGCCACAGAGGCAGCATATTTAGCCGGTAACTTTGAACAGATGGAGCAATTTGCAGAAGTGGTGTTGCTACGTAAACCACTGCTGGAAAAAATAAAAGTTTATCAAGTCAAAATTCAAGCTTACGGAGCGCAGAATCAAGGACTGGAGGCCATAAATACCGCACTTACATTTTTGAAGCTTTTGGGAGTGGAATTTCCCGAACATCCACGGGAGTCTGATATTGAGTTAGCAATGGCAGAATTAGCATCAAATCTCAACGGCAGGCGTATTCAGGATTTAATCGAACTGCCGGAAATGATAGATGCTCAGCAAATAGCAGTTATGCATATTCTATCGACTATAACTGCGATTAGTTATTTAGTGACGCCGGAACTGTTTCCACTGATTTATATCAAACAAATCAACTTATCTTTAAAATATGGCAATAGTTCCTTGTCTGCTTTTGCTTATGTCAATTATGGGTTAGTACTCACTGGCGTAGTGGGAGATATTGAGTCTGCCTATGAATTTGGTCAATTAGGTGTGAATTTAGTAGAAAAATTGAATGCTAAAGAAGTCAAAAGCAAAATAATTCTTGCATTTAATACAGCTATTAGACATTGGAAGGAACATACTAGACAAATACTAAAACCTTTACTGGAGAGTTACTATTCTGGAATAGAAACAGGAGATTTAGAATATGCAGCTTATTCTCTTAATGCTTATTCCTATTCTTCATATTTTATTGGTAGAGAATTGACAGAGCTAGAAAGGGAGATGGCAGCTTATAGTAATGCCATCGTTCAAATAAAACAAGAAATAGTATTTAATTGGATTAGTATTCACAGACAAAGCGTTTTAAATTTACTAGGTAATGTAGAAAATCCTTGTTGTTTAATTGGTGAAGCTTACAACGAAGAAAAGATGTTACCGCTTTATCTAGAAGCTAATGATGTAATGGGGATTTTCTATTTTTATGTCAGCAAATTACATCTTTGTTACTTATTTGAGAAATACCCTTTAGCCTTAGATAATGCTATCCTAGCAGAAAAATATTTAGATGGCGGAAGAGGACAGTTAATTACTCCTCTTTTGTATTTTTATGATTCACTAACACGACTAGCCTTATATGGCAATGCATCTGTTTTAGAGCAACAATCTATTATGGATAAGGTTCGATTAAATCAAGAACAAATGCAGCAGTGGACACATCATGCTCCGATGAATTATTTACATAAATATTATCTTGTAGAGGCTGAACGGTGTCGCATTGGTGGTGAATATCTCGAAGCGATCGAATTTTACGATCGCGCTATTTCTCTGGCTAAAGAAAATGAGTATCTCCATGAAGAAGCTCTCGCTCAAGAAGTCACTGCTAAATTCTATCTAGAATGGGGCAAACATAAGATTGCCCAAAGCTACCTTACAGACGCTTACTATAGTTATGTTCGCTGGGGAGCCGTAGCAAAAGTTGACGATTTGGTAAAACGCTATCCTTTATTACTCGCTCCTGTATTCCAGCAAGAAAAGCTAAAACTAAATATCTATTCCAGCCAAGAAAGTACTTCTTTGAAGAACATATCTTTATCGAGTTTGAGTAATCAACAAACTGTGATTGGCTCAAAGACAAGTATTTCTGATTCTTTGGATTTAGCTACATTTATTAAAGCATCTCAAGCACTTTCTGGGGAAATTGAGCTTGAACGACTGCTTTCTAGTTTAATGGAAGTCGTCATCGAAAATGCTGGAGCTTCTAAATGTGCTTTGATTTTAAGTGAAGATGATAGCTTAGAATTAATTGTCACAGCAGTTTGTTCGATTTCCAATTTTGAAAACAGCTATACAGAATTTCCGTCAATTTCTTTAGAATCAAGCTACGATATTCCGATTACTTTGATTAACTACGTTAAACGTTCTAGGGAAATCTTGGTTATCGATGATGCAATGGCTGTTTCCTTTTTGGCAGCAGATAGCTATATTATCTGTGAAGAACCCAAGAGTTTACTGTCTGTACCGATTATCAATCAAGGACAATTAATTGGGATTATTTATCTAGAAAATAATTTAACTACCGGAGCATTTACACGCGATCGCGTAGAAGTTCTGAAACTACTCACTACCCAAGCAGCAATATCTCTTAAGAATGCCATCCTCTACAAAAATTTAACACAAGCCAAACAAAGTTTAGAGAAATACAACCATACTCTAGAGCAAAAAGTCAAAGAAAGAACGCAGGAATTAAACGATAAAAATGAAAGATTACAACAGGCCATACAGGAATTAAAACGCGCCCAAATTCAATTAATTCAAAGTGAAAAAATGTCTTCATTAGGGCAAATGGTAGCGGGAATTGCCCATGAAATTAATAACCCCATTAACTTTATTCACGGAAATATTGCTCATGCTAGCGAGTATGTACGCCATTTGCTAGAGTTGGTAACTGTTTATCAACAAGAATATCCTGATTCTTCACCTGCCATTGAGGATAAATCTGAGGAAATTGACATAGATTTTCTAGCAAAAGACTTGCCAAAAATTTTAGATTCCATGAAGGTTGGCAGTTCGCGTATCCGCACTATTGTTTTAGGCTTACGCAACTTTTCACGCCTTGATGAATATGAAATGAAGCCTGTAGATATTCACGAAGGAATAGATAATACCTTGATGATTTTGCAGCATCGACTTAAGGAGAAGAATGATTATCCGGAAATTGAAGTCATCAAAGAATACGGAAATCTACCAGAAGTAACTTGCTATGCAGGTCAGCTGAATCAGGTATTTATGAATATCTTAAGTAATGCCATCGATGCTTTAGAAGAATTATCTGTAAATGAGCAACAAATAAATCTTAATGGAGATTTGGGAGTATCAAAAGCTCAACAACAAATCAAAAATCATTCTCCAAAAATTCGCATCTCTACTCAACTAACAAATTCCAATACAGTGGTAATTCGCATTGCCGATAACGGTTCTGGTATCACAGAAGCCCTGCGTCAGAAAATTTTTGACCCATTTTTTACCACTAAGTCAGTGGGAAGTGGTACAGGTTTAGGATTGTCCATTAGCTATCAAATTATTGTGGACAAACACAAAGGTAATTTAACTTGTAATTCCACAATAGGAGAAGGCACAGAGTTCGTGATTGAGATACCAATGCAACAAGGTTAAGTTTATCCTACTCTGGATGGGATTTGATGTTGGGTGTTGACGGTTGACGGTTAACAGCTTAAAAAGCAGTATTGTGTGAGTTTTATAAAAAAGTCGGGAGTCGTGACCCTACTCCCGAATCCTCCCAAAAGCCCAAGGGTATTGTGTTCTAAGATACAGAGATAGCTGTTATTTTCGTCAAAGACTCTTGACACACTCGGTGTCCTGTCATAACCATCTTGACTCCACAAGAAGGCGCAAGAGTAAAGCCTTTACGTTGGGGTCGCTCTCTTTGACCATCGACTAGCGCTAGTTGATAGTTTGACAACACTGTTGCTAATACTAGTTTCATTTGAAACACAGCTAAAGCTTCACCAATACAACGACGCACACCAGCCCCAAAGGGCAGAAATTCATAGGGAGAAAATTGTCGTTCTAAAAAGCGCTCTGGTTGAAATTCCTGTGCTTTGGGGTATAAATCTTCACGTTGATGGGTGAGATAAATACTCGGAAGTGTCACAGTACCAGGTTCTAAAGGATGTCCCAAGAGTTCAATAGGTTCTTGCACTACTCTAGGGAAAGAGAACATAACAACAGGGTGAATTCTCAAGGTTTCATTACAAACAGCTGTCAGATATGGTAGACGGTAAATACTCATGGGATCTGGGGAATCACCGAGAGTGTCTAGTTCTTGGAGTAGTTTTTCACGAACTAAAGGTTTTTGGTGAATCCAATACAATCCCCAAGCGATTGCTGATGCTGTAGTTTCGTATCCAGCAAGCATTAAAGTCATCAACTGATCGCGTAACTCTTTATCCGTCATCGATTGACCGGTGTCATCCTGCGCTAACACCAGCATAGATAAGATATCTGCGCGTTCTGGATTCAGTTGCTGTCTACGTTCGGCAATTTCAGCATAGAGCAATTTATCAACTTGCTGGCGATCGCGTAGAAATTTTCCCCAAGGACTCCAAGCTCCCAAATCCTTTTGCAAAAATGAGAAAAAGAATAAACTAGAGGTTATTGGCGATCGAGTCAAATCCAACAATTCGGGTAATAAATATTTCAGTTCTTGGAATTTTTCTCCCTCATTCAACCCCAAGACAACCTGTAATATTACCTGTAGGGTTATCTCTTGTGTGAAATTACGAGCCAAGAAGTGCTGATTGACTAGTAACTGACTAAAAACCTTTGTAGATAAGTTACAGATTTGTTCACCATAAGCTCGCATTCGCTCCCCATGAAAAGCAGGCATTACAAGTTGTCGTTTTTGTTTGTGAGGAATACCGTCTTTGAAGAAAAGCGAAGCTTCTCCCAGTAAAGGAGCTACAATTCTATTTGCTTCACCAGTAGCAACAAACTTCTTTCTGTCATTAGTGAGAATTTCCTGGATTGCCTGGGGATGGATCGCGAATACCACAGTATCGCCAAAACCAACTATCCTACCAGTGAAAATATCAGGATATTGCTGAGCCGCTTTTTCCATATAGCCGACAGGATCGGTAATCCATTGCAGCTTTTGTAGCAGCGAAGGAGTTTTAATCAGATTAGGTAATGTCATTTAATTTTTGATCGGGTTAAGTCTCGCTCAAGAATTCAACACTTCATAATTTTGTGTTAGTTCCAGCCTTTCGATACTTTGATAGCGACTTGTCTGGGAATACCAGTCATGATTGCTGCGTATCCAAGCGTGCATTCCTGATATGTATTTTGCAAGTTCAGCATCTACTTCTTCTCCAAATGTGGGAAGAGACGCCTCTAAATCCATCATTGTTTGTATGGCATTATTATGCATTTCTACTACACGATAAATTGCCTGATTTATCGGAATTTGCTGTTGATAGTGCAGTACCAATACTAAATTATGAACATCACCACTCAACATTTCTCTAGATACAGAAAAGATATCATTACAACAGGCAATGATATGTCCTGTAAGAAATTGCAATTTGAGAATTATTTCATGTTTTCGTATAAAGTCCGGAATCGTTAAATTATGGCAAAATTCAGTCAAAGTTAGAAAAGCATCAACACCTATACTTGATTTACGCGTCATGATATATGTATCCACATCTGGTACGATTCCCTTGGCGCGGATTGCTGCTTCCTCAGTACATGCCTCTAACCATTCCTGAAAGCTAGTGATGAAATGATGGAACCATGTTACACTCGTTTTTGCAAGAATCCTTTCTCTGAGGTTACTTAAAGCAAGAACAAGGGCTGTATCTTCGCTTGTAACGGCTGCCCCATTTAAGATTTCTAAATATCTCTGATTATGGAGCTTTAAAATGTCAGGTTTTTTTCCTAAATCTGATAAATCACATTGATCGTCCCAAAGAAAAACCCAACTTAACCAGTCATTTGCAATCTTAATTTCTTCAATATCGCTGTCAGGATAGGCAGATGCAGCTAATAAAAAGAAATTAGACTTACAAAACCGCTTATAAGTTGATTCATTGGCCAAGAGATTGAAGCGAACCACCCATTCAATACCAAACTCTTGTAAAACATCAACATGCCGATTAACTTTGAGTGCAAATGGGCAGTGCAAACCAGGAAAAAGTAATTCTTCCATAAAAAATTCCTGAGCTAACTAAATTTAATCGATAAGCATCTCAGACTTACGCAACAAACCTCGCAAACCCTTATTTTTCAGTGTTCTCTATCTTGAAAAGTGATGATGGTTACGAATCTCCACTCATACTTTTCGCTGCGTTCTCTGTGGTTATATTTTCTATGATTTCTGCGTAAGTCCTGACATCAATGAGAACGCAACTAAGGCAATAGCTATTTTTTAGCTATGGCGTAATTTTGTGAAAAAATTCACTATAGTTCCAAGTTTTCCCAAGTATGAACTTGATACTTACTCCGCTGATAGCGGGAAATATGATGTATTTGAATATTTCAC
>Ga0314812_100018_pt1 | contig 28313 bp, 21 predicted proteins | sample STEome_9_FD_202336 | JGI IMG/M metagenome (GOLD analysis project Ga0314812, IMG submission 202336) | Metatranscriptome of soil surface biofilm microbial communities from soil inoculated with nitrogen-fixing consortium DG1, State College... ...
GGGAAAGGGTAAAGGGTAAAGGGGAAAGGGTAAAGGGGAAAGGGTAAAGGGTAAAGGGCAAATAAAAACCCTTTACCCTTTCCCCCTCTTGCAAAAGTTACTTTAGACTTTTTGCAGAAGTGGGGAAAAGGTTAAAGGGCAAATCGAAACCCTTTTCCCTTTAACCTTTTCCCTTTCCCCCTCTTACAACAGGTCTATTGATTTGAGGGTACAAGCTGCGATGTTGGCGATCGCTTTTAATTGCTCTTGGATTTGCGCCATTGACTCCAGCCCCGCAATGATTTGACCATCGCAGGGTTCCATAGCAGCAACAACATCTATTGCTACCACTTGGAGTTCTTGGAACCATTCTTTTATATTTACCGTATTTTCACGTGCTTCACGGGCAAGAATTTCTACCTGTTCGGCAGCAGCTAGCAAACTTAATTCCTGCTCGCTAGCTTTGGTTGCTTCAATAGCTGTATTCAAAGATAAAATCTGAATTTTGCTACTCAAGCCTTCCACCAGGCCAACAAAGTCAGAAGCTTGCTGGCAAAATTCACCAAGGTATTGCAGCTGTTTCTTAGTAATAGCAACAGTATCTTGAATAGACATTAAATACTCACGCTCTTGCTCGGCGATTCTTGCTCCTGCTTGTACAGCCTCACTTACCTGCTGCAATGGCAATAGTAACTGTGAGCTATCCAAGGATTCAAGTTGTTGAACAGGTGGAGCTACTATTTCAGCCCACTGCAAGTTAATTGTCAACATCATTGCTACTTGTTGCAACAAACTGCGCTCTGCTTCCTGCCATTTTCGGGGTTGCTGGCAATGATGAATAACCAATAAACCCCAAGGCTGTTGTTTGACAATCAAGGGTAAGCACAAGCTAGCTTGTACCTGAAAGCGTTGCCAAAATTGCTGTTGGCGTGGAGTTAGTTCTAATACTTCAGTTAAGTTTTGGAGCGAGTTTTGTCCGTCGCTAACATCGGGTTTAGTAAGAAACAAATTTATTGGTAGGGATTGGTTGAGTAGGGATGTCCAACCGACTTGTACAGCTTCAGCGATGGCTCGACTGCGATTGTCTTCCTCAAAACGATAAATTAGGACGCGATCGGCGTTGAGAACATCTTGCAGGGCGGCGATTGTAACTTCTAAAAGTGCGGTTTGATTTTTTGCCTGCTGCATTTGTCCTTCGATGGCCGCCAGTTGTTCTCGCTGGAGTTGAAAAGCCCTTTGCACATTGTCACTGGGGGAATCCTCAGCCAAAGCTTGAATAAAAGCTTCAATTTGACTCACCTTGTGCTGCAATTGAGCGACCTTTGGCCCCTTAGCAGATTGAAAGACTGCTTTGAGTACAGCTACATTACCCAGAATTTCTTCTATCTGAATTTGATTGTCAACAGGCTGGCTGGCAAAATTCGGGTCTATGGTTGCGATCGTCACAGAAAACTCCTTGGCAGCATCAAGTTATACCATTTTGGATTTTAGATTTTAGATTTTAGATTAGGAATTGCTTTGTGCATTTTGATTCTGGAAATCCATCTTTAGCATTCTTTTTTTAAATTGGTATTAAATCAGTGGGTTTGCCATTGCAATGTCTGGGCGATGGCTTTGGTGTCTAAAATCCAGCGATCGCCTGGTAAAATACCTCGAATAAAATTTAGTACTTTCTTGGGGGAAAAGTCGGTTGGTGTTGATTGTACTTGCTGTAAATCCTGCCACTCTATATCTAAGACATGAGCGATTAAAAACCCCACTACTTGATTTTGGAGCTCAACAACCAAAACCATTGGCTTTTGTGGTGGTGACAGCCGTTTTAAAAGCGGTGCGTAACCAAGCAAATGTTCTAAATCAACCAACCGCAGCATTTGTCCTTGCCAATTATAAAAACCTAAAATCCAACTTGGTAAGGCCGGGGCTGGGGAAATTTCTGGGCTAGCGAGATGAATAATGTCCACTACACAATGGAATGGTAGCAATCCACTGCCTCCATTGCCCAAGGAAAAACGCAGGAATCTTTGCCGTTGTTCCCCTGATGTCAGCCCAGGAGTCAAGGTTGGGGTTGTTCCCAGTAAACCCAACTTATCAGCTAATATCTGATTCATGCCTAAAAGCAGGACTTTGAGTGGTTCTTCATTTGGAGTTACAGACAACACAGCCATGTGGCTAACAAAGTTTAACTCTGCCACTTGCCGATAAGACCAAGGCACCGGACGCACAGCCTCCAAAGGAATATCGATTAATGCAGGGGGCTTATCCACAGGAATGCCACAAATTTCTCCAGTGCGGGTTTGCGTCAGAAGTAAAAAGCGCCCTGGAGTCTCAACCGCAGAAAGAACTTGGTGCGTCTGTTGGGCTTGTAGTTGCGAAATGAACTTCTGGCGCAAGTCCACAATTGTAATAGTTTGCGCTCCCAAATCCACCATCCCGATACCACTTTCAACCGTACTGCTAATAGGAGGACAAGCAATCACCTTGAGAACTGCACCAACTGGCAAGGCAAATAAATAGTCTGCAACGGCAAAAACAACGACTCGTAATGAGTCGCTCTCGCTCACAGCGCCAGATAATCGCTTAAACGGAAAGGGAGTGTTGAGCATAAAGACTAAAAGGGTAAGGGGGAAGGGGAAAGGGTAAGGGGGAAAGGGAAAGGGTAAAGGGGAAAGGGTAAAGGGTAAAGGGGAAAGGGGAAAGGGAAAGGGTAAAGGGGAAAGGGAAAGGGGAAAGGGGAAAGGGTAAAGGGGAAAGGGAATTTATTATTTTAATGACTGATTTATAGATTGAATTTGATTAGATAGCATACGGCTCAACTCCATAGCTTGATTAGAAAGTTGTGTATAAGTTGGTTGGTCTAGATAGCCCACTTCTAAAGCTACTCTTAAAAGACTGCGAACTTCACCAGCAGACCCTTTGGCAATATTTAGAAAATTTAAGTATTCTTTGCGAGAATATCGTTCAAATCCTTCTGCAATATTTGTAGGTATTGATATGGTTGCACGTCTTAACTGATCTCTTAAACCAAAATCTTTACTCAGTTCACCTTCCTTAGTCCTTAAGTATATTTGCTTAACTAAATCAATACCTTTTTGCCATACTTTTAAATCCTCAAAAGTTTCAATTTTTTTCCTTTCCATTCCTTCCCTTTCCCCTTTACCCTTTACCCTTTACCCTTTCCCCTTTACCCCTATCCCAGTGACACTCAGCTAAGGGCTATTAACCAGTTCGGCGATCGCGGCTAGGAAGTTCTGTTCGGAATAGGGTTTGGTCAGGTAAGCTTTCGCCCCTAGAGCTAAAGCTAATTGGCGGTGCTTCTGTCCGCTACGGGTCGTGAGCATCACCACGGGAACCCTTGACAAACGCTCGTCTTGGCGATGGTGTTCTAAAAACTCAAATCCATTCATCCTGGGCATTTCAATGTCGCAGATTGCTAGATTGACATTACCGTGTTGAAGCATTTGGGCGATGGCCTCTCGACCATCACCTGCTTGCAACACTTGATAATCGGCTTTCTGGAGGGTCTGCACCAAACTCTGCCTTTGTACGATCGAATCTTCCACCACTAACACCGTCAAGCGGTTGGGTTGAGCAACGGCTGTATTGACTTCCATTGGCTGCGGTTGCCTTATGGTTAGCTCGGATTGCTGCCCCTCTAGAGTCAGAACAGGCTCAGGTGCGGGCAATAGTTTAGTTGCCAGACTTGATGCTGGGGAAGTCGGCATCATGTCTGTCTCCCAGGTTTGACGAACTAACTCTAATGGGTCAATGGTGAGGGTGAGGCTACCATTTCCCAAGACGCTGTAGCCTTGGATGTAACTAGGTAAAGTCACGACTCTGCCGAGGGATTTAATCACTAATTCCTGCTCGACTAAAATCTGATCGACTTGCAAACATAGGTATTGCTGCTCTGTTTGCAACAGCAATAAAGGTTCGACGGTGTTCCGTTGTTTAACAGGAAAAGGACTTAGGGTTAAATTGTGGTCTTGGGTGAATAAAGGATATTTATAATCCAACAAATTGGCAAGTGGGCGGATGGGAACTAGTTGCTGATTTTGCCCTTCTCCCCACTGCCAGAATTTTTGGATGCCTTGCCCGTGTAAAGATTGCTGGACTTGAATCTGGTCTGGCTGCGGTAATAAAACCTGGCTAATTCCTTCAGATAGCAAGGCATAAGTGATACCTTGAGATTGACAAACCAGCAAGCGTGCTGTTGTCAAGCTCAGGGGTAATTGCAGGATAAAGGTGGTTCCTTGCCCTGGAAGCGATCGCACTACAATCGAACCTTGTAAAGCCTGCAATTGAGTGCGAACCACATCTAAGCCGATACCACGGCCAGATAACTCACCAATTTGGTTAGCAGTAGAAAAGCCCGGTTCAAATAATAACTCTGAGAGTTGGTCTTGTGAGGCGTAGGCGGCTTCTTCGGGATTTAGTAGGTGTTTTTCTATACCTCGCCGACGAATGGATTCCCAATTTAAGCCTCGACCATCATCCCGTACCTCAATAGTAGTGCGGTTGCCTTGATGGTAGGCTTGAATAGTAATTGTTCCGGTTTCTGGTTTGCCCTGCTGGCGGCGGGTTTCTATCGGTTCAATGCCGTGGTCGAAGGCATTGCGAATCATGTGCAGCAAGGGATCGTACAGCAGCTCGGAAATAGCTTTATCCACCAGTACCTTGGTACCGCCAAGCTTGAGTTCAACAGGCTTATGATAAGTTGCTACCATCTGTTGCAGCAGGCGGGGAAAGCGATTCAACACTGTTCCCAGTGGCACCATTCTGGCTTGCAGTAAATCTTCCTGCGCTGCTGAAAGCAGTTGTTTGCGCTTGCCGAGACTGAAGCGAGATTGCTGAACTAAGGTATTAAAAGCCTCAATCCGTTCTCCTAATTGCACCATGTCTTCTGTCAGATTTTGGAGGAGAATGTGCAACTCGCTATAGGTATCCATTTCTAAGGCATCAAATTTAGATTGTGCCTGGGCAGTTGGGGAAGGAGGGACAATTGAGCAGCGTGGGTATCGCTGCTTTGCGCGTTCGGGAAGCAGTTGTCGATCCGACCAAGTAGCAAGTTTACTAAGTTGTTGTTGACAGTACAAAAACTGTAGTAGAGTTTCTTGACCTGCTTTGTGGATGTGGTTAGATTGTAGGTTTTGTTGGTTTTCGTTGATTAGCAATTCCCCAATCGTGTGACTGAGGCGATCGAGTTGTTCTATTGCGACTCGGATACTAGGAAGTGATGCCGATGACTGAGCCTGGAGGCTTGGTGCTGGTGGTGGAGAAGCCGGCCGTTCTGAGTCTGAGTAGCGGCAGGATGTCTGTGGGTCTCCGATCCAGATTGACTGTAAAATCCGATCTATGGCAGAAGTAACTACTACCGCATCCTGAGAAATTGGTTCTAGTACCTCCGGTGCTTTCGGCAGCGAATTATCAGTCAGCTTCGGGAAAAATGACCAAATTGATTCTGCTTCACTGGCACTGAGGAGGGGGGATGGCTGATTTTCAGTTGTAGTGGTTTGTGTTGGTTGGGTAGCTATGGAAACTGGCTGTTCTTGCGGTTCTTGAGCCGTTAGCCCTGCCCATTCTCGCAATTGGGGAGATATCTCTCCCCCTTGAGTGCGATCGCCTGCGAGTACTGCTACTTGAACTGCTTGAAAATTTTCTAAAGCCACTTGAGCGATTTGCAGTACTTTGTCTGGATGCGCTTTCAGGGCGTTTAGAGTTGCTTGGGCAATTTCTCCCAATCCCAATAAGCTATAAGATGCTGCTAGTTCGGCAAAAAATTCTGCTTGAGAGTTGAGTGTTATTTGAATTTGTTGCGGATCTTGGCTTTGGATGTCAGCTGCCAACTGTTGTAAATCCTGGGGTACACTCCCAGAAAAGATTGACTCTACCACATCAAAACCAAGTTCTTCCGAACTGGGAAGCGGAGCCTCACGGCCAAAAAAGTCGCCTAGTTTATGTTGGAGTTGGGCAAAGATTGAGGCAGTTCGATCGAGTATTTCTGCCTCATTGTAGGATAAGCCCATCAAAGTTGCGCTCAAGGGAGTTCGCAGACACTCATAAGCATCTAGAAGCAAAGCACCTAATTCTGGATCTATTTCCAGTTCTTGGGGGTATAACGCCTGGAATACATCTTCCAAATGATGGGCAATTGTCTTAATCGTTTCCTGTCCAACACTGGCAGCACTTCCCTTGAGAGTATGGGCGCTTCGCATCAAGGCGTGAACTTTTTCTGTGGTTTTTTCATCAAATAAACCGATCAGATTCTGCTCAATGGTTTGCAACAACTCTGCCGCTTCAGCCAGAAAAGCCTGCTCTAGCTGCTCTTGATTACTGGGATCGAGGTTCATAGCAGTTTTGGGAGATTAGTCAACTTTGAACTGGCTAACGCTGGTTTCCAGTTGTTGTGAAGTCATCCGTAGTTCCTCAAAAGACTCGGAAATGTGGATGGCACTTTGGGAAGTCTTGCGGGCGATGGTCGAAACATCTACCATCGCTTCTGTCAATATCTGAGATTGCTGACTTTGAGTGGAAACTGCTTGAGTAATTCCTTGCACCAATCCGCCAATTTCATTAGTAGCTGCCACGATGGCACTCAGGGAATGACGAGTCTCATCGATTAAGTTCGAGCCTTGGACAACTTGACTAATGCCTACTTCCATTGCTTCGGTAACTTCGTTGGTGCCAGTTTGAATTTCTTGCACGAGTCGCTCAATTTCTGTGGTGGCGCTAGCTGACTGATAAGCCAGAGAACGAACTTCATCTGCAACCACCGCAAAGCCTTTGCCATATTCTCCAGCACGGGTAGCTTCGATGGCAGCGTTGAGCGCCAGCAAATTAGTTTGAGTGGCAAAGTTTTCAATCAAACTCACTACTTTGGAGATTTTCTGAGAAGCTTCACCGAGGCGTTTAATTTTCTTCGCTGTTTCCGACACAGTTTCCCGAATCTCTAAAATGCCATCTACGGTTCTTTCCATCAGAGAATCGCCAGCTTGGACGGTTCTATTAGCTTCATGCACCGCCTGTCCTACTCGTTGGGCATCAGCAGCGACTACCTGGGTGGAAGTTACCATCATTTGTAATTGTTCCAGAGCGCGTTCAAGCCGTTCTACCTGCTGTTGAGCTTGATCGGATAGTTGTACTACTGAGGTGGTGTTATGGCTGGAATTTTCACTCACCTTGCTGGCAGCAATCTGTACTTGTCGCACCAAATCTCGCAAACTTTGGATTGTAGTGTTGTAACCATCGGCGATCGTGCCAATTTCATCTTCGGATAAGGGCGCTCGAACGGTGAGATCCCCTCTGAAGGATGGTTCCAAAGCCATGAGAACGCGTATTGCTCCTTGTTGCAGTTTTTCCCTTGCAGTACGTTCGCGCTCTGCGGCTTCTGCTAGTTGCTGTTCTTGACTACGCACCTGTTTTAAATACTCTGCCAGATTGAGGGCAATACCAATCTGGACGCTGGCTTGGTTGAGAACATCTTCCTCTGATTGCTCCCACTGGCGCGATGCGCTATTTTGATAAACTGCCATCAGCCCCCAGAGCCGGTCTTCTTGAAAAATCGGCGCAATCATGTAGGCTTTAGTTCCCCAGGTTTCTAACAATTGAATGTGACATTCGTCATGACCGACACTATATATATTGTCAACCCGCAAACTTTCTTTACGGGCATAACGCCCTCCTTTGTTGTACTGGAGATAGGTATCTCTAACTCTGGCAAGGCTAGTTCCCACAAGCTTCGGCCAATCCCCAGTTACAGACTCAACTACAAATTCTCCAGACCAATCAGGCTCAAAACGGTAAACTCCAACTCGATCGACTTTCAGCAGTTGACGAAGTTCGTGGGTGGCAAACTGGACAAATTCCAGGACATCACCATGACTTTGAGCCATTTCTGTTAACCGACTCGGCAAGCGATAGGAAAATCGGGCGTTTGCCACTTCCCGTTCTGCCAGTTTTATCAGTTCCTCATTCTTGTTTAAGGTTTGTTGTAAGTATTGCGATTGCTGGACGGCAACCCCAAACTGCGTGCCGATTTTCGCTACCAAGTTGATTTCATTATCTTGCCATTGCCGCGGCCCGTCATTCTGATATGCTCCTAACAAACCCCAGAGCTTGTTTCCGGCAATAATCGGGGTGATGATATAGGCCCTCATTTGGAATTGCTCTAGAATTTTTATGTGGCACTGGGCATGACCAGAAGTGTAAATGTCATTGATAACAAACGTCTCGTTGTGGCGATAGCGTCCACCTTGGGTTTGTTGGAGGTGTTCGTCTTCCCATACAGTCCTGATATCGGGGCCAACCAAAGCCACCCATTCACGACTTACAGATTCGGAAATAAACTCCCCACCCCAATCTGGATTGAAGCGATACACGGCTAGCCGATCGCATTCCAAGTGCGATCGCAATTCTGGTAAGGCATTGCGGAAAATCGTATCTAGCTCTTGAACTTGGCGGATTTTTTCTGCCAGCCTTGTCAAGGCTCGTTCCCCTTCTGCGGTTCTGGCTAACTCTGCATTCTTGTTCTTGAGCTTTTCGATATACTTAACCTGTTGCAAGCCTATACCCATTTGCAGAGCTAGTTTTCGCAACAGTTGGACATCCTTGGATTTCCACTGCCGAGGGCCAGTATTTTGGTATGCTCCTAAAAAGCCCCAGAGTTTGCTGCCAGTAAAGATAGGAGCGATGGCGTAAGCTTTGGCTTGGATTTTTTCTAATATCTCTAGGTAGCACTGGACGTGACCGACAGCGTAAATATCATTGACAATAAAGGTTTCATGATTGCGATAGCGTCCGCCCTGAGTTTCTTGTAAGTGTTCGTCCATCCAAATTGTTTTGATGTCGGAACCAGCTAAAGATAACCATTTATCTTTTACGGATTCGGCAACAAACTCCACACTCCAATCGGGATTGAAACGAAATACTGCTAGGCGATCGCACTGGATTTGTTTGCGTAAACTTGGCAGTACATTCTCGAAAATAGTGTCTATATCCTGGGCTTGACGGATTTTTTCCACCATCGCTGTTAGCACCTGTTCCTCTTCTGCTGCCCGTGCCAATTCAGCATTCTTCATTTTCAGTTGTTCGATGTACTCGGTTTGCTGCACGCTTAACCCCAACTGAATGCCCAATTTGGTCACCAATCGCACCTCCTCGGAATTCCACTGGCGCGGGCCGCTATTTTGGTAAGCTCCTAATAAACCCCAAAGTTTGTTGCCAGCAAAAATCGGGGCGATGGTGTAGGCTTTAACTTGGAATTGCTCTAACAAATCAATGTGGCACTGGGCATGACCAACAGCATAGATGTCATTAACAACAAAAGTTTCATTGTTGCGATAGCGTCCGCCTTGGGTTTCCTGTAAATGTTCGTCTTCCCATACAGTTTTGATATCGGGGCCAACCAAAGGAACCCAGTCACTTCCCACAGATTCGGCAATAAATTCACCACTCCAGTCACAGTTGAAGCGATATATAGCCAGGCGATCGCATTTGAATAATTGCCGCAATTCTGCCAAGGTAGTGCGGTAGATGGTTTCTGGCTGTTGGGAATGGCGCATTCGATCCACCATACGCGCAATGGCGTTTTCTACTTCAGCTACTTGGGTCATTTCAATATTTTTTAACCGTAGCTGTTCGATATATTCAGCTTGCTGGAGGGCAATGCTCAAGGATTCGCCAATCTGCAATAAAGCACCAATCTCTTCATCAGTCCATTTGCGGACATCAGAATTTTGATAGGCTGCTAACAAACCCCAGAGATTACCAGCGCGGAAGATGGGAACATTAATGTATGCTTTGGCTTGGAACTTCTCTAATGTTTCTAAATAGCAAGGTGAAAAACCAGCAGCAGAAATATCGTTGACTTTACGGAAGCGCGTTCCTTTGGCGTACACTCCACCCTGGGTTTCCTTGAGATAGGTATCGCCATCAGGTTTAATAGGGGAGCCATAATCCTTAATATTGCACCGTTCTGAAGATATCAGACCTGTTTTTAAAATGCCGTCTTGTTCCTGCATCTCCAACAATGACGGCCAACCAGCAGCCACAGATTCAGCAATAACTTCTCCACTCCAGTCTGGATAAATTTGATAAATGACAACGCGATCGCATTTTAAAAATCGCCGCAATTCTTGGGTGGTAATGCGGAAAAGGGTACGAAGATCCGTTGCTTGCCCAATTTTTTCAATGATGCCGAAAACAGTACGTTCTCGTTCAATTAGCTTGGCTGATTCCTCAGAGCGTTGATAAAGTTTTTGCTGATATTGCAACTGCTGAATAGCAATACTAGACAAAGATGCCACCTGCACCATCAGGCGAATTTCACTATCTTTCCACTGACGAGGCTGAGAATTTTGATAAGCAGCCAACAAGCCCCACAATTGTTCTCCCTGGAAGATGGCAACAATAATGTATGCTTTGGCTTGATAGCTTTCTAAAACTTTGACATAGCAGTCAGAAAAACCCGCACTGTAGATATCATTAGTGACTCGATAAATCTGTCCGCGATGGAAGGTTTTGCCTTGAGTGTGTTGAATGTAGCTATCTGCACTGTGCGATCGCCCTGTTGTCCCAACTAATCCCCCTTCGTCTGCAAAATTCCTCACGCTGCAATAGTTAACGTTCTTGACAATTGCAGGGTTGTTTCGCTGTTCTTCCAATAGAGAAACCCACTCAGATCCAACAGATTCAGCAACAAATTCCCCACTCCAATCTGGTTGAAAACGATAAATTGTCACGCGATCGCATTTTAATGACTGTCGCACTTCTTGGGTGGCAACCCGAAATATGGCATCCACATCTTTGGACTGGAGAATTTTACTTGCTACATCGGTAAGAATTTGGTCTTTTTCTACTTCTTGTTGCAATGTAGCTTGAATTGCGGCAACTTGCAGTTGTGCTTCTAATTCCTGAGCGAGTAATTTTAGTGACTTAATTTCAGCATTCTGCCACTGGCGAGGAGCAGTGCATTGTTGCACTACCAACAAACCCCAAACCCCATCTTTTGTTAATATTGGCAAGCTCAAACAAGCTTTTACCTGAAACCGATCTACGAGCTGCTTTTGGTAAGGAGACAAACTTGCAGTGTAGGTATCCGCGATCGCTGCTAATTTTTCTTGTTGATAAAGCTTGGCAGAACTTAAGCCAAAAGTGACGGCGGGCAATTTTTCTTTCACCATTGGGGTAAAGCCATCCCTCATGGCCTCCGCAACAACTACCCCCAGGGTGGGATTGGTAAACTCATACACCAGGACGCGATCGATTTGCAGGGCGCTTTGTACCTCCAGGACAGCAGTCGCTAACAACGAATCTAAATCCGAATATTGGCGGATTTTACTAGCGATGGCCTGTACTTGCTCTACCTCAAATCCATCTCCTTTGTCTTGACATGGCAACACACTCAGCAGTTCTTTTAATTTGCGGATTCTATCCCGCAATGGCCCTGTTTCCACCCAATCAGCTTGCTCTAGTTCAGCTCGCAATTCTTCTAGAGTGGAGATGATTTGCTGTTGTCCAGGTAAACCAACGGTATGCCCATTGCCGGAAGTAGAGTGTGGTTGGTTGGGTGTAACATTGAGTTGCGTTACCATAATCTTTGTTGCTATTAAGGTTGTCGGAGTTAATAAGTAGAACGAACTTTAAAGACTTCCAAGTAAAAAATATTCCATAGAAGACTGTTCAAGGTTCACAGCCAACAGTCAACAGTCAACAGTCAACAACCTGAAGCGGAATAATTTATTTTTTGGAGTTCCTTTAAAGAGACTGAAGCGTTTGAATCACAGTATGAGTGTCAACTAACATCAAAGGGCTACCTTGAGCATCCATAAAGTAACCCTGCAAGAATGATTTAAGTCGGGCGGGTAACATCGATGCCGAAATCGCTAACCGCTCTTGGGAGTCATAAACTTCAATGGTATTGACTTGCTCCACCAACAGCCCAACAGTTTGATTCTGGATTTGAACAAGCATCGCCATGCCAGAGTTGCGGACATTTTCTCGCCGACACCAGTGTGTTGCTCCTAGTAAACCTGCTAAATCAAGAATCCAGATAGCTTCTCCCCGCCAATTCATGATGCCTAACAAAAATTCTGCTACCTGCGGCACTGGTAAAATCTCTGTGAGTGCAACTTGAATTACTCCCCGCAAATCTGCTAGTGGCAGTAACCCGTTTACCTTTCCATTTAACGGAAATCTTAAAAACCTCTGGTTGTTTCCTTGGGAAGAGTTTTCCAGAATGGGTAGCGCTTTAAAGCCATCATTGCCCTGTACCATTGCCCCAGTTTCCTTTAGCGAATAAATTTACTAACAGTCTGGAGTAAGGTATTTTCATCTACTGGTTTGACTAAATACGCATCAGCACCACTCATAGTGCCCCAAGTTCTATCAACATCTGTGTTTTTCGTCGAGCAAATCACTACTGGGATTGCTTTTGTTATCGGATCGCCTTTCAACTTGCGGCAGAACTCAAATCCACTTTGACCAGGTAAAATCAAATCCAGTACGATCAAGTCGGGTTTCTGTTGCTTCAACCGCAGTTGAGCCTCTTCACCACTGCGAACTTCATAAACTGAATATCCTCCTTGTTCTAGGTAACGTGTCATCTTTTCGGATTCTGTCAGACTATCTTCCACTAAAAGAACTTTTTTCATTTTTATTCCTAACTATTTAATTGAGAATTTGAAACATAATTGCGACAAATGAATCAAAAACAGGGCAGAAGGAAGGTTTAAGAATTTTCATACTTGCTTGTGCCAAAACTGGGCATCAATTACCTGTTTGGAATATGGCTATAGAGGAGCTACTGGTATGACTGTTGCTTCGACTTAAACACTTAAATACTTGTGCAGCACATTGAGTACTTTTTCTGACTCTACGGGTTTACCTAAAAAGTCAGTTGCCCCTACTAATTTTGTTCGCATCCGATCTACTATTCCATCTTTTCCTGTTAAGATGACAACCGGCACATCTTTAAGACTTGGAGTTTTACGGATTTGAGAACAAATTTCATAGCCATTGACTTTTGGCATTAAAAGATCCAAAAAAATAAAGTCTGGCTTGCTTTTAATTAGTTTTAAAACTGCTGTCAAAGAGTCTTGAATGCCAACAAAACGGTAACCTTGTTGGCTGAGAATTTCCTCCAAACTGCGGCAGATCGTCGGACTATCATCCACACAGGCTACTAAAGGTCTTGAGGCATCAATAATTGTCTTGCTAGGTATTGGGGTAGCAACTTGGATAACAGTATTCTGTTCTGTCTTTAGTGAAGAATTGGAATTATTAACTGCACTGGATGGACTGACAATTTGTCTGTTAGTTGCAGGGGTAGCAACTTGGATAACAGTGTTCTGTTCTGTCTTCAGTGAAGAATTGGAATTATTAACTGTACTCGATGGACTGACAACTTGTTTGCTAATCGGTGGGGGAGCAGTTTGGATAACAGTATCCTCTTCTGTTTTCAGTGAAAAATTGGAATTATTAACTGTACTCGATTGGTTGCCAGTTTCTTGACTAATGCCAATCTTCCTGAGTCTTGGGGTGGGTGAAAAAGCGATCGCCCCTGTTTTTACCAATGGCATCAATAACCGAGTCAAAGCTAAGACATCCCGACTTCTTTTTTGCGCTAGACCTCGTAAAGTTTTTGTGCCATCAACTAAAGAAATAATCTGTTTAGAGGATGCTTGTCCTTGCAGTAGCTCAATTTGTTGAATAACAGGATATAAATTAGGGGAGTAATTAACCAGTCCTGCATCTCGCCATTCTTGCCAAGCTTGTGTAGCCTGTTTCAAAACTTCCTCAGTTGGTATTACAGCTAGGAGAAATCCAGGAACTGCACCAACAACTGTGGTAGGTGACAACTGCCTTGCTTGGTTGTTGCCATCTTTTTTGGCTTCAATGTACTGCATGATATCAAACAAGACTTCAGCTATTAAGCTTGTAATCAGGCTAACAAGTTGTTGTTGTTCGATTAATTTTTGTTCTCGCAATTTACTAAGAATGCAATACTCACGATAACTTTCCTGGGGAGAGACAAGCTCCTGCAACTGTGTCAAATCCAGATTAGAACAGTAGTGCGACAAGTGCCGTCGCCATCGCTCATCGGCATTAGAACCGCCAGCCTGCCAAATTAATCGTCCTAAACGAAAATATAGCGTCCAACTCGGCCCGTCCCTTGATTCAAGATTCAGCTTGCCTGTGAATAATTTTGTTTGAAGTTGCTCGATCAATTGATTCACAATGGATCGCACCTCCTTATATATCTTGAGTTTTGCATTTATATTAGAATTCCTCCAACAGTCAAGCTGACTAGCCTCATCATGCGATCGCGGGAACACAGTTCAAAACCTCGATCTACCCCAATTTGTTATATTCCTTTCCAATCGGAACATTTTTAAAGTTCAAAGCCAGAAACTCGAACAAAGATTTAAACTCTTTTTTTAGTTAGCCGTAAGTTATCTATATTACTTCTGCCATGTTATATATGCTGAAAAAAATTGCATATATTATAGTTGCAATACAGACCTTAAAAAGACGGAAATGTTGAATACTACAAATCCCAGACCAGCTTGAAAGCTTATAGATTGCGTACTCTGCCTACTTGAGACAAAAGACACAAACAATCGCCCAAGCGCTCGTCTGCAAATACAAAAAGTCACCTTGAATCGAGTTTGTCAAGAAATTGCTGGTTGCCGAATAAAGTATTGGCGATCGCGTTGTTCTAGTATTCCTTGCTTGATTAAGGAGCGCAGGATATCTATAGTTTGCACCCGGCTTAAGCCTATCACCTCTTCAATTTCTATTAAAGTAGCTCCTTCGGCTTGCTGGATATATTGCTGCACTTTCGATTTAACATTATCTGCATTCAAGGCAGGCACTTTTCTAGTTATGGTATTAACACCAGGACGAAAACCAGTGGCTTTAATTGCAGAACGGGAAATTGGCCATTTGGCAACTGTTGGCACTAATTTTTCTTTTTTAGCAAGAGTTGGAGAAACTGTTTGTTCGTGACTGCCATCACCCCAAACACTTTGATGTAAAATTGTCCGGAAATTTTGCAAATCTTGGAATAATTCCTGAGCCTTTACTACTCGCTGTTGGCGGTATTCTTGCTGGCGTTGCCAGACATCTGTTTTGATTTGCAATATTTCCAATTGCCGCTCTACAATTTCTTGCTGAAATTGCTGTTGTTGTAACTTTCTGTTGTTGTGGAGGCTAGTAACAAAACTGCTCAATTCTTGATGAAGTAAATCTGCTTGTAACTGCAATTCTTGTTGAGTTAGCTGTTTCCACTGGTTAATTTGTTGACGGCGTTCAGCAGTTATTTGTAATCGCTCTTGTCGCTCTTTTTTCCATAAATTCTTCAGAGCCATCAGCTGAAATCTCCTATTTTGTTAACTAGAAACATTAAATGGGAGCCATGAATGAAGGCTCCCTTTTTTAATGTGGTGTTAAGCAGCAGCAGGAACAGCAGCCTGAGATGTTAAACCAACTGCTTCGGCATATCTTAAGTAAGTTTCAACTGAAGCAATCACAATCCGAGCTTCCACTGCTAGCAGTTCAATACCAACTAAAGAAACACGCACCCAAGCATCAACTACAATACCTTTGTCTAAAATGCGGTCAATAACTTCCGCCAGACTAGAAGATGAGTTCACTTTTTCAACAGCCATTTTATTTTCCTCACATAAATCTAATGATTGGTTTCATCTTGCTCCAATCGAGCAATAGGTAAAACTTACACAATGTGTTTTATTCTTCCTGGATTTAGTGTTCCCAAAAACAACAGATAAATAAAAGAAAATAAAAAAATACTAAAAAGTTAACAATATTTTGAGAGAGAAAAATTAAAGTAAAATCTTCTTGTCTTTATTCTTTCTTGTATATGGGAGTATTTTTGAGAAAATGATACGGTGGCAGAGGTTCGCTCAGTGCCAATTGCCAGTGCGAGCATTGTACTTGCCACAGGGAAAATTGCTGCGTATTAACTGTTGAATCGTTGCGCTGTGCTAAAAAGTGGATTTGTCGCACATCTGGCTTTTGAGTTTCACAGATAACATTTGTATATGTTTTGAGAATTAACTGGTTCAAGACTTCCCACTGTTGGTCTTGTTGTGCTTGGAATGCTTGCTGTGTTTGGTAGCGTTGTTTTTTAGCTAATAAATAGGCTTTTCCCCTAGCATCAATCGTGTCAGAATCATCAAGCAAATTACTGGGTGTAGCTTTTAAAGTGTACTCAACTTTGTCTGTTAGCTGAGTTAAGGTTTGTTGATATTCCTCTTGGTGCTTTTCTAAATGGTTTAGCAATGTTGCTTGCGAGGTAAAACCGTTGCCAAAGCGTAGGGGAAGCAGGGGAGTTTGCTCAAAGACTTCTCGAATTACGCGATCGTGGGTTAATACAGCTTGAAGTAAACGCTCATCGGTTGCTTGTAATGCTTCCAGTGAGATTTCCGGCTCTACGATCGCGGCTAAACCAGAAGAATAAACGAGTTCGGTCTTCCTTTCCATCCCTACAGGGAGAACAAGTGGTGAGGCGATGGGTTGTAGAAGTGCATAGGTGTATATGGACATAAACTAGATATAACGAACCACAAAGGACACAAAGAACGCGAAGACAAGAGGTATGGAGAAGAATTTGGCGCAGCTTCACAAAGAAATTTATTGAGATTGATGCTGATTTGCAAGCATCTGATATGTAACCTGGAAATCATCATTTGTTATCTGAATCAGACTGGAGTCGCTCAATCCTTGGGCGCGGTATCGACGAATTGCGCTTAAAGCAGCTTGATTGCTCAATAAAGCTAAGTCTGCGCCATTCCAACCCTCGGTAACTGTTGCCCAAGTTTCTAAATCGACTTCAACCAGGGGACGATCTAGATTGTGAACTTGTAAAATTGCTAATCGGCTAGCTCGATCTGGTAGATCGATTTTGATTTGTAAGTCTAATCTTCCGGCTCTAAGCAAGGCAGGATCGAGGGTTTCTGGACGATTGGTTGCTCCTACTAACAATACTTTCGGGCATTCATGCAATCCATCCAATTCGGTGAGCAATTGCCCCACAACGCGATCGCTAACTCCAGAATCACCACTGAATCGTCCCCGTGCTGGTGCAAGGGTATCTATTTCATCTACAAACACAACACAAGGCGCTGCTTGCCGAGCTTTGGCAAAGAGTTCTCTGACTGCTTGTTCTGCCGCACCTACCCATCGACTGAGTAATTCCGGGCCATTCACAGCAATAAAGTTGGCTCTAGCCTGAGAAGCGATCGCTTTTGCCAGTAATGTTTTTCCTGTTCCCGGCGGCCCCCACAACAAAATCCCACGGGGAGGCTTGGCTTTGGTTTGCTCGTATAGTTCGGGATAGAGGAGTGCGCCTTCTACAGATTCTTGAAGTTTTTGTTTGACATCATCCAAACCACCAATGTCATCCCAACTGACATTTGGTGCTTCCACTGCTACAGACCTGAGAACCGAGGGTTTTATTTCCTTAATTGCTTCGAGAAAATCCTGTTGCATAACAGTCATATTTTCAGGAATGGGACTGTTAAGGGAAGGGACTTGACGACGCAGAGCAATGTAGGCTGCTTTTTGACAAAGAGCTTTAATATCAGCACCGACAAAACCGACGGCTAAATCGGCGATCGCTCCTAAATCAACCGCAGTCTCCAAGGGCATAGCACTTGTTAAAATCGTGAGAATTTCCAATCGTCCATTGCGATCGGGAACGCGAAAATGAACTTCGCGATCGAAGCGTCCCGGACGACGCAGCGCCGGATCGAGATAATCGGGACGATTTGTTGCCGCTAATACGAGTACGCCCTCGGTTTTAGCAAATCCATCCATTAACCCAAGCAACTGCGCCACTAGTCTTTTTTCAACTTCACCTTCTACTTGGCTGCGATCTGGGGCGAGACTGTCAATTTCATCAATAAATATCAGACAGGGAGCAGAACGAGTGGCTTTCTCAAAAATACTTCGCAAACGAGCTTCCGCCTCACCGTAATACTTGCTCATCACCTCTGGGCCATTGATGGCGATGTAGTTTAACTCTAATTCTTGTGCCAAAACACGGGCTGTTAAAGTTTTTCCTGTACCAGGCGGGCCGACTAGCAAAACCCCACGGGGCGGCTCTAACCCTAATTTTGCCAATAAATCTGGACGTTTCAGGGGAATTTCAACTAACTCTCTGATTTCTTGGAGAACATCAGCCAAACCACCGACATCTTGCCAAGAAGCCTTCGAGTTCGTCTTAGCTGATGGGGGGGTGACATCAGCATCATCAGCTGCATCGGTGGCATTAGATCGGACTCCGCTAGAACTATTTTTTCTGGGAATATTGCCTTGTCTGGGAATACTACTGAGATTGTGAGAGCGAATTTGAATAGAAGTTTTTAACTCTCCTTTCTCTGCTTTTTCTTCTAAAGCTTTGGCGATTTCTAATAGTTGTTCAAATCCTTTAAATATGTCATCCATTGATTTCACTTAAATAAAAAATAGAGAAAGATTTAAAAATAGGCTTCTTGCACGAATGTTGAAAAAAAGAATTTTTTATCTCACGCAGAGGCGCAGAGGCGCAGAGAGTTAGAGAGAAATTGCTGTTTAGTAGTCATAATCTGATTGATGCAAGAGGTCTTTTGATTTTCAATTTTTATTGTTGTTTAGTTGGAACTGAATAATCGCAGACGAGCAAAGTTAAAGGGGGCGGTGAAATTGTTGTAGCGAATTCGCAAACGTTCTTCAAATTGGCGATCGAGTGCTTCAACCTGTTCGCTAAATTGTGATTCTGCTTCCCAAGGAATTAGGTAGGCTGCGTTATAAATCATTGTGTCCATTTGGGGATTATTTTCCACCACATCGATCGCAATGGAGTTGAGCGTGCCTTGAAATAAATTAATGATGCCTTGTTTGCGATCGCTCATTCCTTGTTCGATGGCTTGTCCTATTTGGATTACTTGCTCCATACTCAGGGGTTGACCGGCTAGCTTATCCCTTTCGGTTTTGAGATTTGGGTGTTCTGCTAACAATCCCTGAATTTCTGCCTTGGTATCCCAAAAAACTTTGACACTAACTTCTCGGCGACCTGATAACTTTGCCAGTAATTGCCTCAATTCTTGTTGATGAGGAAGAATTAATTGTTCTGAAAACGTTTCCCAGCTGGCAACCAAAAGTCCAAATTGCACTGGTAGTAAATTGCGTTGGCGTAGCCCGTCGTAGACATCGCCTGTTTGCATGATTTCCTCAAGGACTTTTTCATGATTTAGCAGGTTACGACGGCTTGCCAAATAACGCTCTTGCTGTGCTTGGGAGTAGATGACTGCAAAATTATCCAAAATTTTAATTTGTATCGGTTGCCCATCTAAGCCCTGTAAATTTAAGTTTTCTGGAGCAGGCAAGGTCAAAATTCCATAAATGTAAAAACCATAACTCATAGGAATGTATTACCAATAAGAAACAGGGAATAGGGAACAGGGAACAGGGAAGGAATATAGCGAGTTATTTATCATTAAATAACTAGATAAAAAAGTTACAATGGTTTAGAGGTAAGTACTAATCGTAACTTGGCATGAATTAAGTTTAATTGAGCCAGTCCTAAGTCCAAGTCACCTTCAACCACCACACCGGTATTTAATAGGCGATCGAGGAGTTCTAGGATAGAGGGTTGACTAGAGGTTTCACCAGGGTAATATCCCCCAGATTGCGGAAGTAAAGTTCCTATTTCACCCAAGTGAATATTTAGATCGGCTGGGTCAATATCAAATACCTCGCAAAGTTGAATAATTTGTTGTTCGAGCTGTCGCAAGCTTTCGGCAGCCCGGTCTAACTCATAATCGTTGAGGATGCCGGCATCCATACGCCGAATCACTTGAGCTTCCATGAGTTGGCGTATGAGTTCGACAACCGTCAATAACAACGGTGCTAAACCTGAATCGGAATTTTTTGATTTGCTAATCGCCTGCATTCTGATGATTAAGAGGATTGAGTGCTTTGAGCGATCGCAGTTCTGCTTCTAGACTGGCGACACGCTCTTGAAGTTGTTGATTATTTGTTAATAGAGTGCGAGTTTGACTATTAAGATAGGGGTCGCTCTCCCACCAGTTAATTCCAATTTCTTTGGCTTTATCAACAGAAGAAATCAACAAACGAATTCGGATGTTGAGCAGTTCTGTGGAGCCGACGGAAACAGAAATATCTCCTGCTATAACAATGCCTTTATCTAGAACCCGTTCGAGAATATCTGCCAAGGTAGAACCTTGAGTTGATGCGATAATTCCCCGGTTAGTATGAGTACTCATTTGTTTATGAAATGGCTAGAATCAAAAGCCACTTGTGATACGTTCGGCAACTCAGCATTACCTTGCATTTGCAATAATACTCCTTGCTCTCTGAGAGACTTGAGTGCAGCTACAATTTGACTGCGATCGATCCCTAATTCGGTTGCCAAATCAGAGAAACGCTTTCCCGGAGACTTACACAGATAGTTGTAGACTTCATGCTCGTAAGGTACTCGTTGTTCCAATACAATCTGATTTTGGCTGTCTGATATTATCTCTGGCGGCTGGAATTGAGTGTTTGTACTACGATGCAATTCACTTAAAACCTCTTCCAGTAGCCGAATTGCTTCCACACGAGGTTGATTCGTGCGAGTCAGCAGGATATCGGCACAAATATCTTGGAAATTAGGCTCTTCAAAGTTTACGGAAATTTCGTGTTCGTGGCAGATTCTCGCAATCATCAGACAGGAACGTAACCCACCGCCTTGTCCAGAGCCAGATCGACTCCAAAACATCCGCACTAAGCGCACGATTTTGTCTGCTTTCTCAGAATCTATGCCTGTTTTCTGAACTACAATCTCCTGCTGAGTTAGTTCATCAGGTGGAGGCATATCGATGGTAATCACACGATCCATCAAAGCATCTTGAGTTGCATGGACTCCACAATACTCTTGGGGATTTGATGTTAAGATTGCCCGAAACTGGGGATGAACTCGGATATACTCGGCTCGATGTTGGTTTGTTGGTAATACTAATAGCCTTTCCTCAAGTACCGAGAGTAAAACGTTATTTACCTCCGGGTGCGATCTGTTGAATTCGTCGTAAACCAGCGTAAATCCCTCTTTACAAGCTAGGGTTAATCGTGCGTCAACCCAGTGTTGTCGCAGTTCATCCTCAACTTTGACAACGCTATGGATGAAGTTATCAACAACCTTTTTACGGGTGTAACCTAATTGATTACCAATCAAGTCTGAGGTTTTAAACTCATCATCTCCAAATAAGAGGATGATAGGCTGGTTGAGCAAATCAGCTAGATGCATTGCCAGAGTAGTTTTTCCGACTCCAGCCGCACCACGTAAATGTACTGAAAAACCTGATTGTAGATAACGCAAAGCACGTTGAGTGATGCGTTGAATAGCAGGGGTATTGACAAATCGCTGTGGAGATGCATTTAATACTGTTGTCAAACTCTAAGTACCTCCTCAATAAGGATTTTATAAAAAAGTAATTTTTGGTACATCGGATATATAAAATACTGGACTCAAATCCCACGCATTTTGATATCAACACAAGACTAGTAATGTTTAATATCTATGTCATCAGCATGATTACGGTCTTGCGAGGACAGCTTTAGTAAATCCACACGAGTGTAAAGTCATATGGTTCTGCGCTTTTTACTATTACCGATTACTGGCCCATTAATGGGGGTAACGTGGCTTGGGGAAAAAATTTTAGAACAAGCAAGTACTGAAATTGATGATAAAGAAAATCTCAGCAAGCAGCTTCTTGCACTGCAACTTGCTTTTGATATGGGAGAAATTCCGGAAGAAGAGTTTGAAATTCAGGAAGAAGCTCTTTTATTAGCGATTCTGGAAGCAGAAAAGCAGGAACGCGATCAGGCACAAGATTATTGAAATTCTTTTTTAACTTGTGTGATTTATTATTTGGCTACGATTTGAAATCTAAAGTCTTAGGTAAAGGTGGCGATGCCTGCGGCGGGCTGCGCCTACGCCGATTTCATGCAAAATTCATTGATGGTATATTGCACTTCCCTGGTTTGGTAACAGAACATTAAACCCACATAACTATGACAAGGCTCGAATTAAAAAATCATCAAGTTTGGCAAGATTTAACTGAAATATTACAAAATTTAGATGCTAATCTTCTTGTTCAGGAACATCTTGATCGGTGTGATTATAAAGTGTGTGGCTATTGGGATGAACAAGATGAATATTATGAGAAAATTACGTTACCCCGTACTCTAGAAGCCGAATTAGTTAGCAGTTCAATAGGCGTTAGTCACAAAGAACGTTTTTTACAACTAAAGTTTTTGCTCATAGCTGATGCGGTTGATAATACGAAAACTGCAAGTAGCAATGCTCAAAAACTTGGTGAATTAGTTCTTATTTATGATGAAAATCTAGAATTTATTGATGAGAATTGGCTTTTAGATGTCGATTCTCCATTCCTTGTGAAGCGATCTGGCTAATTTTAGGGAATTGAAAGGACACCTTGGAAAGCAACCCGCAATAGTTCATGGATAGTTATTTTTGGTTTCATGGCTGTTTTTATTGATGTATTGTTTGCATTTTATGCTTAGCGGATTAATCAATTTACCAATTGTCTAATATCAGATTTGCATCTTCGCTAATTAGCTCTTCAGGGGATTGAGCTGCCGACTCTATAATCATCTTCGCTTCAGGAGTTCCGATTTCTGCTAATGCCAGGAGAGACTTTCTTGGCACATTGAGCCATTCATCATAAGACCATCGGTATGTCAATGCCTTGGATAATGCAGGAATTGCTCTCTCATCGCGCAATACATCCAAAAGTTCAATAACTGATTCATGAAGACCATTATTGCTCTCATCATTGAGGATGTGACAAAGTATAGGTGTGTAATCCTTTGATAGGTTACGCCATGCTGCCATGATGACAAATGAAGCAGCCGGATAATCTGCTGGATTTGAAGAATATTTTTCCAACTCCTGAATCACTTCGCTAACTGAAGGAGGTGATGTATCAAATTCCTTTTTCATTTCATCAGCAATTCTATCAGTTTCTCTATAATTAGGAGAATCCTTGAATAATTTCAGATATTTTTCAACTGTGTTCCTTAGCATTTTATAGCCTATTAATATTAGTGAGATTGCTATATATACTAAGACAGAGAAATATCATGCTTCGTAAATACGCTAAAACCATCTAAAAACTCAATAACTGCTTCATTTCGAGATAATGGTTGACTCTTTTCGTTAAGCATCACTTTATACGGATGATTACAAGTAAAACAGAAATCTTACATTATCAGCTAAATATATACTATGAAGCTGTTTGTTGATTTTTCTAAGGTATTATCCATCTTTTTAAAGTTTCAAATCTCGTTGGCGAATTTCGAGAATACCCAACTTTAGAGATTGCTAGTTATGAATTTAGATTAAGTTTAATGCTTCTCCGATCTGTTAACCAAGCTTCAACATCGCAAGGAAGTTGCGCGGAATAGGCAAGCTGAAATCTTAGTACTTAGTATTCCAATGTTATGGTGTTGAATTTTGGTGTATTGTCCTCTAAATCAGTATTTGTTTGTTGATGGGCGATGTCCTCTTCAACAATGATTTGACTATTCAAAATCGCAAGACGCTGCTGAATCTGATGTCGGCGTGCTTCGAGTTTCTGTAGTTCCTGCTCTAAACGCTCTTTTTCCAACATCATTTTGTAAGCATTTAAGTAAACTCTTGCTTGTGAACGTTGAGGAGGCATTGAGCTAAGTTTGGCTTGAATTTGTCCGCGGTTTGGAGTGCGATGCATAATAAATTTCTCTTTGGGTATGAAAGTATTTAGTCTAATTAGCCATTAAAATAAACAGCCGGCTGCTGCTTGGATGCGTTCTAAAGGCTGAACTGAACGAGGAAGCACTGGTAAGCGAACCGTTGTTAAACCAGGAAAATCGCAATTAATGGTTGCTGTAGAAGTAAAGCGGTTTAGAACAAGGTAATTCTGGCTTACACCGATTTCTTGCAGAGATTTGAATAGGCGTTGTTGTTCGGCAAGTACGCTAGTCTGGTTAAGTGTAACCCCAATAAACTCTGCTTGCTGTGAGTCTTTTAGCACTTTTTGGGCTTTGACTACGCGCTGTCGCAAAGTTCGTAAACGCCCCATAAACTCTGTACGACCAAGAACATTTTGATACTTGATCCAGAGTTTGAAAATCCAAGCTAGCCAATCTGCTAGTGCATTTGGCATTTCTAGAAAACGTAGAAGATGACCTGTAGGAGCAGTGTCTAAAATAATCAAGTCTTCTTCTTGTTGCTCTAGCAATTCCATTACTGTTAACAGGGAAAGCATTTCATCAATCCCTGGTAAAGCTTGCTCGACAATTTTACGCCAAGCAACAGGAGCATAAGCCATTTCAATAGCTTCGCTTGTTTGGGTTTCCCCACTCATCATTTCGGCTAGTTCCCACAGGTAATCGGCTCTGAATTGATCGAGAATGCGATCGCTATCTACTTCCTGACCTCGAAGATTGGCAGTTATTTGATATGGTTCGTGTCCTAAACTCAGACCAAAGGCATCGCCCAAGGAGTGCGCTGGATCGATGGAAACCATGCGAATTTTTCGCTCAGGATGTCGTTGAGCCATAGCCCAGCCAATGGCAGCTGCTACTGTGGTCTTGCCTACTCCACCTTTACCGCCAATTAGTAACAGGCGGCGACCTTGGGTGAGAAAATCTCCAAAGTTAGGAGGAATTGTTTCAGGCCATTGAACTGGGAGTAGATCGATAGGAAATAGCGGTTCCATCTGAGGAACATGGATTTGGTCGATGAGATGGCTGAGGGCTACAATTCCTAAAGGCTCCTTATCTTGCTGTGGCACAATAAAAATCGGCTTGCCGTTAGCAAGATCTGTGTACTGGCTGATGAGCGGTTGTTGTTCTTGGTAACGATCGCGGTCAGTGGCACTGCTAATAACTTGATTGACAAACAAACCTCCGCAAGGCATCTGCATAGTTTGTAAGGCTTCTAGAAATCGTTTTGACTCCAACCAACTCATTGGTTCAGCGATCGCAACTAACAAACAAGCTGTATGCTTAGGATCTTGCAGCAGACGACGACCTTGCGACAGTTCAGCTTTTAGGGTATGCAAAAAATCGTCAGCGCGATCGGGTGTGTAACTCCCGGCAAACGTTTTGCTAATATATCGATGCTTTTCTTGAAACAGTTCCAGAGAGTGGAGGAAAGTGTCTAAAAAATCCATCAATCCAAACAAGTTGAGCGTATGACCGCTAGGAGCCATATCCACTACTACTCGATGTACCTGCTGTTCGTTGAAAAGGCGTTGGATCTCTAACAAACCCATCAATTCATCCAGTCCAGGCCAATTTAAATCCCAAACTGGAAGCAAGTCTTCTCCTTCAACAAAACTCCCCCGTTCCACTAAAAGTTCTAAAACCTGACCGTAACGTTCTTTAAACTTTTGTAGCAAAAGCTTTGCATCCAACGCCCTGACTAGTAAATTCGGTAATTCCGCTATGGGACGAGGAATGTCATCAACGTTAATTTGTAATACATCTCCCAGAGAGTGGGCCGGATCGGTTGAAATTAAAAGAATTTGCTCGTTGACAAATTGCTGCGCCCAACGACATGCAAAGGTGCAGGAGATTGTTGTTTTTCCGACTCCACCTTTGCCGCTAAACATAGCAAGGTGTAGGTTATCAAAAAGTTCCATCTCGTTTGTCACTTCCGCCGTTTTAGGATAAAGTTACTACATATTTTTGAAAATAACTTAAGTAATTTCGCTGAATAAAGGAATTTAAAACGTTAATTTTTCGCAAATGGATTTACAAAACTTGTATATTCTGCGGCGACAGGGAAAGCTTCACTAGAGAATAGACCTTTTACATCAATATTTTTGTATTTTACGCAGAGGCGCTCCAGAAGAGAACGTAAAGAAAGACTACAGAGCAAGAATTGTATTTTCTTCCTTCTCCCTCGTGCCTTTCTTCGGTAATTAATTTTGTTGAGGTACTTACAAAGATTAGCCGAGGAACTATAACTGAGGGAAAGATTTAGTCAGGGGTATCCAAAGGTAAGGAGATAAGATGCTTAACATTTCTGAAGGCGATATAAATATTGAATGTCATGTCCAAGGTATTTCTGAATACAACTTTTTTGCTGAAAGTCAGTTTGAGGACATTCATCGTCATCCACTCAAAACAGACTCTCCTTACTTAGGACTAAAAACTTTTGCAATTAAAGATAAAGATAAATTTTTTGGTCGTGAAAAATGGATTGTTAATTTGGGCGATCGCTTAAAAAAAGATGATGCAATCTTGCTTTTAGGTGCAGCATCCATTGGTAAATCATCGTTGATTTTGGCAGGTTTAATTCCTGATTTAGGATATCATAACAATTCCTTGATTAATATCACTTTTCAACCAAATGACAATCCTTTTAAATCTATTTATAAATGTCTGGTTTTTATCTATGGTGAAAAATCAAAAATAGCAGATATTTGTCGAGATATAAGAGAAGATACTCTAATTAAAATTACCACATTACTGAAACAAGATTATGAATGTGTGCTGATTTTTATTGACCGATTTGAAGAACTATTTACGAAAACTCCAAAGCCGGAACGTGACAAATTTGTTGCTAGTCTGTTTCAATTGCTCCAGCAGCAGGATAGCTCTGTGAAAATAGTTTTAACAATGCGGTCTGATTTTTTGGATAGATTTAGTGAGTATCCACAACTTGCGAAGCTCCACGATCGCTATAGTTGTATACTCACTAGAATGAGCGATGACGAATTAAAGTTAGCGATCGCTGAACCTGCGGCTAAACATGGCGTGACCTTTGAACAAGGGCTAATCGAGCAAATTCTTGATGATTTTCACAAACAAAATGATTCTTTACCACTTCTGCAATATACCCTGGATATACTGTGGAAAAGCGAAAATCTTCAAAACCGAGTTCTGCAAATAAAGACTTATCAACAACTAAAAGAACAAATATTTGGTGATTTCCACGAACAAGGTCATCAATTTATTAATCCTAGTGTTGGATGCTACGATTCTCATTTGCAAGAACAGGAACAAGAGATTCAAAAGTTAAATCTTGCACTGACTGAATTAAAACTGCGCGAACAATCAGCCAGGGTTTTGAATTTGCTTCCCCTCCAACCCCTAGAGGGTTTGGTGCTGGCAATTCAAACAATGGGTGAAAACCTAGAGAAATACCCAAATCAGCTTTTACCTTGTGTTTTGGGAAGCTTAAAGGAAGCAACGCACACACCGACAGAGGCAAATAGCTTGCGGGGACACGAACAAGAGGTGAATTGTCTAGCCTTTAGTCCTGATGGCAAATTTATTGCCAGTGGCAGTAGTGATTCTACGGTGTGCTTGTGGAATATCATTGGCAATCCCACTGCTGAATTTTTGCTGGGACATCAGCAAGAGGTGAATTGTCTAGCCTTTAGTCCTGATGGCAAGTTTATTGTTAGTGGCAGTATTGACGGAATTTTGTGTTTATGGGATTTACAAGGTAATCTCATTACTCAACCGTGGCAAGGACATGAGGAAGGAATTATTGCCGTCGCCTTTAACTCAAATGGCAACTCCATTATCAGCGTTGGTTTTGACGGAACGGTGTGTTTGTGGGATTTACAAGGTAACGCCATTACTCAACCTTGGCGCGGACACAAGGAAGGAGTTATTTCCGTCGCCTTTAGTGCAAATGGCAATTCCATAATCGGCGTTGGTTTTGATGGAACAGTATGTTTGTGGGATTTACAAGGTAACGCCATCACTCAACCCTGGCAAAAATATGAGGCAAAAATTATTTGCGTCGCCTTTAGCCCCGATGGCAAGTTTATTGTCAGTGGTAGTAGTGATTCTACGGTGCAGTTGTGGGACATCCAAGGTAATCTTATCGGTAAACCTTGGCGCGGACATGAAGGAAGTATAAATTCCGTAGCTTTTAGCCCTGATGGCAAGTTTATTATTAGTGGTAGTTGCGATCGCACAATCCGCTTGTGGGATATTGACGGCAACCCCATGACTCAACCTTGGCGGGGACATGAAGCACAAGTTAATTCCCTAGCCTTTAGTCCCGATGGCAAGTTTATTATTAGTGGTGGCGATAAAACTGTGCGTTTATGGGAGCTACATCAAATATTACAACAACGGATCATGGGGCGATCGCAGCGTAAATATGAGAATTGGGTCAATGATGTCGCCTTCAGCCCCGATGGTAACTGGGTTGTCAGTGCCAGCAATGATTCTACACTGCGCTTGTGGGATATGAACGGCAACCCCATCGGTGAACCTTGGCGCGGACATGAAAAAGAAGTGAA
>Ga0314812_100019_pt1 | contig 27948 bp, 19 predicted proteins | sample STEome_9_FD_202336 | JGI IMG/M metagenome (GOLD analysis project Ga0314812, IMG submission 202336) | Metatranscriptome of soil surface biofilm microbial communities from soil inoculated with nitrogen-fixing consortium DG1, State College... ...
CGACTGCATTTGTTATTTCAGCAGTCGCATTTGTGATTTTGCGACTGCATTTGTTATTTCAGCAGTCGCATTTGTGATTTTGCGACTGCAATTTTTATTTCAGCAGTCGCATTTATGATTTTGCGACTGCATTTGTTATTTCAGCAGTCGCATTTATGATTTTGCGACTGTAATTTTTATTTTTACGGTCGCATTTATGATTTTGCGACTGCAATTTGGATTTTGGCGATTACTTTTGCTGATTGCACTTATTCTCAAACAAAAAATTGGTATAAAAAATTAGTAAAAACACAGGGAAACTAGTAATTATTTCGTTGAAGTTTTAATGAAATAAATCCCCAAAACTACGCATCTCAGACAAAAGGATACTCCACTATTTTGAAAAAGGATTATCAAAAAAGGATATCTCATGTCTTTAAGAACTCGTGGTTCTGCTGCTGTTGACAAAGCCCAACGTCGTCTCGCTTCGCTTAAATCCATTGATGAAAATCTGAATTTAGGACATGGGTTAAGTATTGAAGCCTACAACCAACTAATCAATACTACCCGTGCGATCCTAGAAACTCATAACACCCTTGTGTCCAATCTCGAAGAATCGCGTAAAACAGTCACTCAGATGGAGCAAGCCCTCTCGGAAATGTCTCAAAGAATGCTAAGTGGAATTGCAACTGTCTACGGCAAAAAAAGTATGGAGTATTCTAAGGCTGGCGGCTCTACTCGAAAACGAACTAAACAATCTAGTTCTAAAGTTACTACAGTTACAGCGGTTCTTGCTACCCAACCTGCTCAAGCTGCACTCGTGAATGCGTCAACTAACGGTAACGGTACAACTCCTATTCACCTAGCTTGAGGGTTACTTAAACAAGAAATCAGATCCCCGACTTTCTTGAAAAGTCGGGATTCTAAAGTGAAAAACGTCCACCGCGAAAAGGAAAGACAGACATCTATCCATAGGTTGATATATATAACCCTTGGGAAGTATTGACATATTAAATTGTTTGAAGATTTGTCTTGCATATTATGACAAAACGTTATAAATTATGATCTTATAGGGGAATAATCTGGTCTTTTAGTGTTAAAAACTAATCCTAATTAAGTAAAAATACTGCAACTAGTATTAACTTCACGCAAACCTTAAACAGCACTGAAGTTATGTTTTTGTTTGGTAAAGCCAAGATTCCGATACGAAAACGGAAACAGAAATAATCTAAAAATATATCTGATGTGACTGTTTGATAAATCAAATTACTACTGACGATGAAGAATAATCTTAACTCATCGAAAGAATAATTGATTACAAGGAAATTAACTATCAATAAAGTTGCATATTTATCAGCAACTTTTTTGGTTAATATGCAAGCAAATTCCGGACTGATATTTGCTATTCAAAAATGTGTTTTTGTTATGCTGAAAATAGCAAAATTAATCAACGAAGACGCATCTACCACAAAATTACAACCCAAATGGAGTTATTCTGGCGATGCAGTTAAACGACTTAAAATCGAGTGAAGATTCAAAAGAAGTAACACAAGCGTGGCAAGCTCTAGAAAAGACAATCATCTACTATCAAGGACGCCCAGTAGGCACGGTAGCTGCTTATGATTTATCAGTGGAGGCTCTTAATTATGACCAGTGCTTTATTCGAGACTTTGTTTCGTCGGCTCTGATTTTTTTACTGAAAGGTAGAGCAGATATTGTTCGCAATTTCTTAGAAGAAACCTTAAAGTTACAACCTAAAGAAAGAGCGTTAGATGCCTATAAGCCTGGTCGAGGATTAATTCCAGCTAGCTTTAAAGTGTTATCGGAAAACGGGCAAGAATATTTAGAAGCAGATTTTGGGGAACATGCGATCGCCAGAGTGACACCAGTTGATTCTTGTCTGTGGTGGATTCTTTTATTGCGTGCTTATGTAGTCGCCACAGATGATTTTTCTCTAGCTCAAAGACCTGAATTTCAAAATGGAATCAGGTTAATCATGGACATTTGTTTGGCGAATCGTTTTGATATGTACCCAACGCTGTTAGTTCCAGATGGCGCTTGTATGATTGACCGTCGTATGGGTATCTACGGTCATCCTTTAGAACTGCAAGTTCTCTTTTATGCTGCCTTGCGTGCGTCTCGCGAACTGCTGATTTGTCAAGGCAATCAAGATATTGTCGTCGCCATTGATAACCGCTTGCCTTTGTTGTGTGCCCACATTCGCCAACATTATTGGATAGATATTAATCGTCTGAATGCAATTTATCGCTTCAAAAGTGAAGAATATGGCAAAGCCGCCGTTAATTTATTCAATATATATGTAGATTCAATTCCCTATTATGAATTAGACAAATGGCTCCCGAAAAAAGGCGGTTATTTTGCTGGTAACGTTGGGCCTTCACAGCTAGATACTCGCTTCTTTGCAGTGGGAAACTTGATGGCAATTGTTTCTGACTTAGCTACGGAACAACAGTCACAAGCAATTATGACTCTCATTGAGGAACGATGGGACGATTTAGTGGGAGATATGCCGATGAAAATTTGTTTCCCAGCCTTAGAAAATGAAGAATATAGAATTGTGACTGGATGCGACCCGAAAAATATACCTTGGTCATATCACAATGCAGGTAGTTGGCCAGTGTTAATGTGGATGTTGGCAGCAGCAGCGATAAAAACCAAGAGAACAAGTCTTGCCCAAAGAGCGATTGAAATTGCTCAAGCACGTTTGTGTGATGATGAATGGCCAGAATATTACGATGGTAAGAAGGGGCGATTGATTGGCAAACAAGCCAGAAAATATCAAACTTGGACAATTACTGGTTTCTTATTAGCAAAAGAATTGATGGCGAATCCCACTTATTTACCATTAATTACCTTTGGTAAATTACCACCAGAAGTGGTTTCTAGAGCCTGTGAATTTGAAATTGCTAGTGTAGACCCGTATATGCCTCGGTAGGGAGTTAGGAGTTAGGAGTTAGGAGTTTGGAGTTTGGAGTTAGGAGTTTGGGGTTTGGAGTTAGGAGTTAGGAGTTTGGAGTTAGGAGTTAGGAGTTTGGGGTTTGGAGTTTGGAGTTTGGGGTTTGGAGTGATTAAATTTTGGCTTTTGGATTTTTCCTGGAATCCAAAATCCAAAATTCAAAATCTAAAATTGCCACAGTGGGGAGTTAGAATACAAAAGTTTCATTACTCCTGATTTGTGTTTCAATGACAAATGCTCGTCAACTAGCTTTTATTGCCCTACGAGATGTTCATAAGGGGGCTTATGTTGATGTTGCCTTAGACAGAGTGCTGCAAAAAGTTAGTTTGGCTGATAGCGATCGCCGCCTTGTGACAGAATTAACTTATGGTAGTGTCAGAAGGCAGCGCACCCTGGATACTCTCATTGACCAACTGGCGCAAAAAAAATCCCACCAACAACCAAAAGACCTCCGCACCATCCTACATCTAGGGTTATACCAACTGCGATATCAAGAGCGTATTCCCGCTTCAGCTGCTGTTAACACCACCGTCCAATTAGCTAAAGAAAACGGTTTTTCTGGACTGTCAGGTTTTGTTAACGGTCTGTTACGCCAGTATCTCAGAAGAATGGACGCGGGGACACGGGGACGCGGGGACACGGAGAAAGAGGACATTGGGACACGGGGACTCAAAGACACGGAGAATTCTTTCCCCACGTCCCCGCGTCTCCCACTCTCCCCATCTTCTTTTTTCCCCGCGTCCCCGCGTCTCCCACTCTCCGCGTCTTCTTCATCTCTCCACAATGACCCGCTACAACTCCCAGAAAACCCAGTGGAACGCTTGGGGATTTTACACAGTTTTCCTGACTGGATTATTCAAGTTTGGTTAGAACAACTAAGTTTTGCCCAGACAGAACAACTGGGTGAATGGATGAACCAGTCACCAACCATTGATTTGCGTATTAATCCGCTTCGCACTTCGATAGAAGAAGTTGAGGCGGCGTTGCAATCTGCTGGTGTTTTGGTGAGGCGGGTTCGTTATTTACCCCAAGCTTTACGATTAATTAGTAATCCTGGGTCAATTCAAAAATTACCTGGTTTTCAACAAGGTTGGTGGACTGTACAAGATAGCAGTGCCCAATTAGTAAGTCATTTGCTTGATCCACAACCGGGTGAGGTGGTGATTGATGCTTGTGCAGCACCAGGGGGTAAAACAACTCACATTGCTGAGTTGATGCAAGATCGAGGTAAAATTTGGGCTTGCGATCGCACTTCTTCTCGGCTTCGCAAACTCCAAGAAAATTCTCAACGCTTAAATTTAAAGTCTATTCAAATTTGTATCGGCGATAGCCGCGATTTTACGCAATTTTACAATACCGCAGACCGCGTATTACTTGATGCCCCATGTTCTGGCTTGGGAACTATGCACCGTCATGCTGATGCTCGTTGGCGACAGACACCACAATCTGTCCAGGAACTTGGGCTGCTTCAAAGACAACTTCTATCACATACTTCTACTTTTGTCAAACCAGGTGGGGTATTAGTTTATGCCACATGTACGCTACATCCAGCAGAAAATGAAGAAGCGGTGGCGGCATTTTTAGCTGAGTCACCTGATTGGCAAATTGAGGCTCCCAACAGCCTTGAGTTGCGTGATTTTCCAGGTAATACACCCCAAGGCTGGTTGAAAGTGTGGCCTCATCGAGAGGACATGGATGGGTTTTTTATGGTGCGCTTAAGAAAAACCAATAATTCCGAGTGATTACTGTTTGGGATTGTACGATTTGGTTGAAGCCAGAATCTACCAGAGGAGGCAGCAATGGTTACCCATTCCAATGTGAAAAACTTAGTTAAAATCCTGATTGGAGCCGCTTGGCTCGATGGCAGAATTCAACCAGAGGAACGCCAGTATTTACGCGAAATAGCTCAAGCAAAAGGTTTGGCTAGCGATCCGGAAATTAAACCTTGGCTGTACGAGTTAGTTCCCGTACAGCCAAAAGAGTGTTATGAGTGGGTTAGGGAGTATTTAGGCGATCGCCCTAGCCTTGAAGATTGTGAAAATCTGATTGAAGCCATCAGCGGCTTGATTTACAGCGACGGCGATGTTGCGATCGAAGAAGCCAGACTATTGACCGAATTGCAAGATATAACCAAGCCAAATGGCTCAACCCAACCGGCTCACACTCAGCTTCTCAAACAAATTCAAAAACTTTACCGCCGTTGGGTTGAAGTTCAAAACTAACAGAGAATTTGGAGTTTTGAGTTGAGAGTTGGGAGTTGAGAGTTAGGAGTTTTTTAACTCATAACTCATAATTCATAACTCATAACTCATAACTCATAACTGCTAACTTATCACCGATCGGGAGTTTATGACTTCGGTTCGCCCAGACCCGGAGTTTCTTCTTTATTAACCTTAGGCACAAAATCAGGACGCTCTTTACTTTCCCAACCAGCGGGGCGTTTTGAGTTGTACCAAGCTATTGAACCAATGGTGACAGCAGCGATAAAACCAACGACATATACCAAGGTAAAAGCGTAAGGAAAATGAGGGCTATTTGCTGTGGCTGGTGCTGCCGTTTGCATCAATAAATGCATAGGTATTTTCTCCAAGGTTAGGTAACACTATTCTTAAGACAATATAAAATCAGCCTATCACCTAACATCCCCCTGTAGTTTGAGCAACTTGATATTAAAGAGGGAATAGGGCATGGGGCATGGGGCATGGGGCATGGGGTATGGGGCATGGGGTATGGGGGAGATGGGGAGACAAGGAAGTGTGGGGAGTGTGGGGGGAAAGATTTCTTCCCCATCCTCCCACACCTCCCACACCTCCTGCTTGCCCAATGCCCAATGCCCAATGCCCAATGCCCAATGCCCAATGCCCCATACCCAATTTATTCCTGAGTCGGTCTGAGTCTATCGCGCCAGGATGGTTGTGATGATGAAGAACCGGAAGAACCAGAACTATTGGAGGGAGATGAGGAACGTCGAGTTCTTCGAGGTGGGGGAGAATCTGATGATTCTACTCTTCTATAGCGCCGCCGCGGACGAGATGACTCTGAAGAAGAGTTACTGGTAGTTGATTCTTCTGTGCTGCGATAACGTCTTCTGCGTCTTGGGGTATAGTCAGTAGTTGATTGCTGTTCTTCTTGAGAATATCTCCTGCTTCTACGCCTCCTTGATGAACCACTGTTATCTTCAGAATTTCTATAGCTTTGCTGTTCTGATTCATCGTCATTAGAGGAAATAGAACGATTCAATACTTGTTTGGGTTTAATTGACTGTGCTTTGATGGTGCCTTTGCGACCTTCTAACTTTGGCCGTTTGGGAAACTTTTCTACGGGCATTCCTTCCACAGCTTTTTCCATGAATTCATGCCAGGTGTAAGCGGCGCTACTGCTGCTGCCATAGGTGGGGCGGTTGTTATCGTTACCTAGCCAAACTCCTGTTACTACTTGGGGAATGTAACCAATAAACCACAAATCGCGGGCTTCGTCGGAGGTTCCGGTCTTGCCAGCAACTGGTCTATTACCTAACTGGGCAGCGCCACCAGTGCCGGCTTCCACGACGTTACGTAGCATCCAAGTCATGATAGCGGCGCTGTCAGCATCAAGAACTCGTTTTGATTTAAAATCAGCTGACCAAATCACTTTGCCTTGGCGGTTAAGGATGCGGGTGATACCATGAGGCTCTGTGTGTAATCCCTGGGTGGCAAAACTGCCGTAGGCGCTGGTTAATTCCAGTAAATTCACTTCATTGGAGCCGAGAGCTAGGGAATAAGTAGGTCTAAGTTCAGATTTAATCCCCATATCATGGGCAAGTTTAATGGTTGGCGTAAAGCCTATGTCAATCAGCACCTTCACCGCAACGATATTAGTGGAACGGGTGAGAGCGTCCCTCATGGTCATTGAGCCGCGGAAGCTTTCACTATAATTTTTCGGTTCGTAGCCATCTACAACAAAGGGTGCATCCTCATAGGTAGCGTAGGGGCTTTTACCGCTGGCGATCGCAGTTGCGTAAACAAATCCTTTAAATGTCGATCCCGGCTGGCGCTGTGCTTGGGTAACCCGATTAAACTGGTTTTTGCCAAAGTCTTTGCCCCCAACCATTGCTTTGATTTCACCGTTGCGGGGATCGATGGCCACCATTGCCGCTTCTTTAAAATTCTCCCAGCGTCCCTGATTTCGCAAGGTTTTAGCCACTGCTTCTTCTGCTGCTTTTTGCCAAGTGGGGTTGAGGGTAGTTTCCACCACTAAACCTCCACTGGACAACACATCAGCAGAAACGTACTTCGGCAATTCTTTCTGGACGTAGGTAGTAAAGTATGGTGACTCTACTTGCAGTCGCTTGGGTAAACTGGTTTTCAGGGTTAGTGCTTCTTGGGTGGCTGCTCGTCTTTGTTCTGGTGTAATAAATTTTTCTTCTTGCATCCGTTGTAATACCAGGTTGCGCCTTTGTTTGGCTGCTACTGGATTCTTATCCGGGGCATACAAGCTAGGTGCAGGAGCTAGTCCAGCAATGGTAGCCATTTCGGCTAGAGAAAGTTGATCTGGGGATTTACTAAAGTATACCCAGGAGGCATCAGCGACACCGTAAGCCCCAGCTCCCAAATAAACCAGATTGAGGTAACGCTCTAGAATTTGATCCTTGGTTAATTCTGACTCAATTTTTTGTGCTAAGCGGATTTCCTTGAGTTTGCGCCAGATTGTCTGCTCTTGCTTCAAAAACAGAATCCTAGCTAGTTGTTGGGTGATGGTGCTACCACCTTCTACCACACCTTGCGATCGCAAATTATTCAAACCTGCCCTCAGAATTCCTTGAGCATCGATTCCTTTGTGTTGCCCAAATCTTCTATCTTCTGAGGCTATAAAAGCTTTTTTTAAATTATCTGGGATTTGCTCTAGCTTTAGCTGTTCTCTGGAAGCTTCACCTTGTTGTTTTAATATGGTGCCATCGGCAGCTTTGATGGTCAGTGTTTGTTCTCTGACAACTGCATTGAGTTCGGCTTTATCTGGCAAGGAGCTATCTATTACACTTACGCCATAAATCGAGGCAAGTATCCCACCACCTACACCAAGGCCTGCCCAAAACCAGATTCGACGATAGATTGGTTTATTCCTAGTTGCCCGATCGGCCGTCATTCTTGATGGTAAAATTTTCATTTTGCTCAATAACTGCCTCGCCTATGGCACATATGCTGGTGGTAAGCTTTCATTTGTTGCGGGTTCCTTGTGTTGATGATGATTACCAGGTGGCAATCGTGGTTCTTTGTTAGAGCCACTTAAATTAGTTGGTCTTAGTTTGAACCAGGAGGTCAGCTTCCCCAGTCAGTTCCTCCATCGAAGTAGTAACTACTTAACCACCATCAATAAGCTTTGGGGTCATAGCACCACATTGTGTTAGTATACTATCCTATAAATAATTAACTTAATTCACTATTAAGAAGAATTCAAAACTCACGATAAAAAGTATTTTTTTATACAAACAAATAATTGTGACTGACTAAGCCAAAGGGCTGGTATATTAAACCTGACTGATTCATATTCAACTAGAGGGATTTCTAAATCTTGTTGTTGTGGGGTGGACATCTTGTCATTGGTGTCAACTTAAACTCAAATTATTGTCCCACAATCGTTTTACCCCACCCCGGTTTTGGCTTTAGACAAAACCGGGGTGGGGTAACGCAGATGGTGATATGGAATCATTGGATTCAAAACTACGTCTTCACAAACAGACGCAAAGAAAGGAAGACTTAGCAATCTCTGAATGCTGATGGTATATGAATTATTGTTGAAAAATAATGTTCTTTCGATTTAATGAATTCGGTTTTTGTCAAAATACTGCAAGATTCAACAGTATTCAGAATATCAAGACTATTGAAAGTTAGCGAAACAGATGTGGGGAACAATCCGCAACAACAATCTCAAAACAGTCAAAAGGCACTAAAGCGTGTTAAAACCGCCCTTGCCCTTGGTAGTAATATGGGAGATTCCCAGGCAATTTTAGAAGCAGCGATCGCAACTTTAGTCCAAACCCCAGGGATTTTTTTAGAAGCAAGATCCAATTGGTATAAAACCAAAGCCGTGGGGCCACCACAGCCAGACTACTTAAACGGCTGCGTTGCATTGCAAGTAGAAATGCTACCCCACGAATTATTAGAAAATTTACTCAAAATCGAGCGACAATTTGGGCGCGTGCGTCAAGAACGGTGGGGGCCGCGAACCCTGGACTTGGATTTGTTATTATATGATGACTTTATTGTCGATACACCAAATCTCCAAATACCCCATCCTGGAATGCGGGATCGCGCTTTTGTACTAGTACCACTTGCGGAAATCGCCTCAGATTGGGTAGAACCAGTTTCCGGGCGTGTTATTAAAGAGCTGCTCAAAGAGGTAGACTGTTCAGATGTACATTTATGGGCTGACGGTTGACAGTTAACCGTTAACAGTCAACAACCAACACAAAAAAATGTATCGCTTTCAATGCTATTGACAGCTTACAGGAATGCTAATTTTACCTGTTTATTGCAAAACTTTGCGGATTATATTGCCAGAAGTTGTAAAATATAGATATATTCCCACAGGTAATCACTTAATTTTCAAAAGGTGAAAGTCTTAATCTAGTTTGCCAAAAGTACGAATTCTGTAGCTTCTTCCTTTATTGACCTCTAGTCAAAAATAGCGAGGTAATCAAACCAGGAATTTGTTAATAAAAGTAGTTCTGAATGCATTCTGGAAATGGGATAGAAGTTGTATTTTTCAAGCATGAAACTAAAACTTCTAAACTAATGAAATTGGATATTCGTCCATATAATTTTCAACTATTTACACATAATTCAAATTTGTTACTATGCCATTAGGTAGAGAATTACCACAACTGTTGAAACAACGCTTGTTTCATAAAGGACGCAAGTTTGATTTTGAAGTTAATCGCTTGCGCTTACCCAATAAATCAGAAGGAGAATGGGAGTGTATTCGTCATCCCGGCGGCGCTTTGGCTGTGCCGGTGACGCCAGAAGGTAAACTTGTACTCGTGCGCCAGTATCGTTTTGCAGTTCAAGGACGGATATTAGAATTCCCTGCGGGGACTCTGGAATATAATGAAGACCCCTTAGAAACAGTAAAACGTGAAATTCAAGAAGAAACTGGCTATAGTGCTGAAAAATGGCACAAATTAGGAGAATTTTTCCTAGCGCCTGGCTATTCTGACGAAATTATTTATGCTTTTCTGGCTCAAGATTTACAAAAGCTGGAAACCCCACCACCCCAAGATGGAGACGAGGATATCGAAACTGTATTCTTTACTCCAGAACAATTAGAAAAAGCAATTCTCGACGGCGAACCGATAGACGCTAAATCAATTTCTAGCTTTTTCCTGGCGCGTCCATTTTTAGTGTAGTACCAATATGCTGCTAGAGTTAGCGATTGCAGATGCCTACGGTGCAGGCTTTGAATATGCTGACGAAATGCTCGTTAACAACGATTTGAGTCGATACGTGCAACACCCACGTTTTCCACTCATTCCTGGCAGCTATACCGATGATAGCCAATTGAGCTAGACCGCCAGGTAAATTTAACTTTTTAAATACTACGGCTTTTCGATAACATTACAGTATTTCAGATAGACTAAAGCTACCTAGTCCTGTTAAAGTAACTGATAAAATCTGATTTCAGGCTATAAAATCTCTGCGTTCTCTGTGCCTGTGTAGTTAAAAATTATCTTAGTTTTACCACACACGGACAACACGGAGATAAGATTTATAGCGTTTACAACTCTGGTGAGGTACAAAATCACCCCTCCCCAACCCTCCCCTCCGCAACAGCGCAGGTGGGGTGTATTTTAAAAAGGTTCGGATAAGCAGTATGAACTTCCCTTGTGGTTTGGGAAAAGGTTAAGGGGTAAGGGGATTTCGATGTATTTGAAACATGAGTCCCTTTCCCCTTTCCCCTTTAATATTTCTTAATATAGTTTGTTTTTTTCATACCGACTTAGTTACCCTGAAAAACACTGTATTTCATAGCTAAAAAAAAGCCTCTGGTATTTCTACCAGAGGGGGAAAGTATAATACCATTTCACTTGATGTTTGTCTGAGATGCCCCTGTTTCTCTGCCTAACCAATAGGCTTGAGTGTTCCTAAAATATTACCGCAAAAAGTGATTAGGTATAAATATTAGCCAACATTTGCCAATAGCAATTCTCTTTTGGTTGATTTTTTGACTCTTACTTGAGAGTCATCATCAACATCAACTATCGCTGTGTCTCCATCTACAATTTCACCAGACAACAGTGCTTCGGCCAGAGAATCTTCCAACAGGCGCATAATTGCCCGACGTAATGGTCTAGCACCATAGCTGGGATTATAGCCTTCTTGTACCACACGCTCTTTGAAGCGATCGCTAACTTCTAAAGTGATTCCTTTTTCTGTTAAGCGGTTAGCAACATCACGGAGCATGATGTCGGCGATTTGCTTGACTTCATCCTTAGAAAGCTGGGTGAAGACAATAATTTCATCGAGACGGTTGAGGAACTCAGGACGGAAGTAAGCTTTAAGTTCTTCATTCACCAAGTTGCGGATGCGGTTGTAACTGGCGTTTGCTTCGGTATCGAATTCAAAGCCTAAGCCACTACCGCCTTTTTCAATCACCTTGGAACCGATGTTAGAGGTCAAAATAATCAAGGTGTTTTTGAAGTCTACTTTTCGACCTTTGGCATCTGTTAGTTGACCGTCATCCAAGATTTGCAGCAGCATATTGAATACATCGGGGTGGGCTTTTTCGATTTCGTCGAAAAGCAACACTGTGTATGGTTTGCGCCGTACTAATTCAGTTAACTGTCCGCCTTCGTCGTATCCTACATAACCAGGAGGCGAACCAATTAATTTGGAGACGGTGTGGCTTTCCATGTATTCAGACATATCCAAGCGAACCATCGCTTCTTCCGAACCAAAGAAATAAGCAGCCAAGGCTTTAGCTAACTCTGTTTTCCCAACGCCAGTGGGGCCAGAAAAGATAAAGCTAGCGATGGGACGATTGGGATTTTTTAAGCCGACACGGGCGCGACGGATGGCGCGAGATACGGCTGTGACTGCTTGCTCTTGGCCGATAAGCCGTTGGTGCAGGGTGTCTTCTAAATGCAGCAGCAACTCTGATTCAGATTCAGTCAGCTTATTCACTGGTACGCCAGTCCAAGAAGCCACAATTTGAGCGATGTCTTCTTCGTCAACGATGGCAGCGTTGACAATTTGCTCATTTTCTGCTATTTCAGCTTGCAATTGGGCTGTGAGTTGCAATTCTTGGTCGCGCAGTTGTCCGGCTTTGTCAAAATCTTGAGCTTTGACAGCTGCTTCTTTAGTTTTGGTAACGTTAGCGAGTTCGCGTTTGAGTTCTTTATTGGTAGAACTTTGAGAATTCCGCAGGCGGACGCGGGAGCCAGCTTCATCAATTAAGTCTATTGCTTTATCTGGCAAAAAGCGATCGCTAATATAGCGGTCTGACAACTTGGCTGCTGCTACCACTGCGGCGTCAGAAATTGTGACTTTGTGGTGTTGTTCGTAAGCGCCACGCAAGCCGTAAAGAATTTGTATGGTTTCCTCTACTGAAGGTTCTCCCACCATAATCGGTTGGAAACGACGCTCTAGGGCGGCATCGCGTTCGATGTGCTTGCGATATTCATCGAGGGTGGTTGCGCCGATGCACTGGAGTTCGCCCCGTGCTAAAGCGGGTTTGAGGATATTAGCTGCATCCAAACCGCCTTCTGTACCACCAGCCCCCACCAAGGTGTGAATTTCGTCAATCACCAAGATGATATTGCCCACAGAACGGACTTCTTCCACGACCTTTTTGATTCGTTCTTCAAAATCGCCACGGAAGCGAGTTCCAGCCACTAATAACCCCATATCCAGGCTGATGACTTGCTTATCTTGTAACGATTCCGGCACATCTTGATTAATAATACGTTGAGCTAAACCCTCAGCGATCGCAGTTTTACCAACTCCTGGTTCACCAATCAACACAGGGTTATTCTTAGTGCGCCGACCGAGAATTTGCACAGCACGTTCAATTTCCTTCTCGCGACCGACTACAGGGTCGAGTTGACCTGCTTGGGCTAATTTGGTCAAATTTCTGCCAAATTCCTCCATAGTTAGGGTAGTGGTGCGTTTTTGATTACCACTACCACCAGCAAAGGCTGGGGCATTTTCACCCAAACGGCGAATAATCGCGCTGCGGACAGTCTTGAAATCAACTCCTAGATTCTGCAACACTTTAGCGGCAACACCTTCACCCGCCTCAGTTAATCCCAAGAGTAAGTGTTCAGTATTAATGTAATTCTGTCCCAAACTATGAGCTTCTTTAAACGATTGCTCAAAGAGGCTTTTCACCTTGGGAGTAAAAGGAATTTCTGGTGGTACAAAGCCAGAACCCCTACCAATAATTTTTTCTACCTCGCGGCGTGCGTCTTTAAGAGTAACACCTAATTCAGCCAGCACTTTAGCAGCAACCCCAGTTCCTTCTCCCATCAAACCCAGGAGAATTTGTTCAGTTCCTACGAAGTTGTGTCCCAGGCGACGGGCCTCCTCCTGAGCTAGCATAATTACTCTAATGGCTTCGGAAGTGAAGTGTTCAAACATAGCGGGTTCTTGCTCCCTTGCTGCTTCGACTTTGGGTGATATAAAATTCACCCTCATCTAAAGATTTTTGTATTTTCTTATGGACTAATGTAACTTTATTTAAAATTGACTGGCAGTGGTGAGAGCCGTAAGACCCCAGGTGTAGTTGCCGTCTAATGATTCAGTGAGGAGTTAGGAGTGAGGAATGAGGAGTGAGTAGTAGTAAGGAGTTCTCAATTTGACAATTAATTTTTCAGTACAGAAGATGATTTTTTTTTTGCCTTTTCCGCTCCTCTGCTCTGGGCTAAACTTACAAAACTAAGACTCAGCACTCCCAACTCCCAACTCCCAACTCCCAACTCCCAACTCCCAACTCCTAACTTATCATTCAGGAATTACGATGAGTGAACCAACGGGCGGTAAAGATCAACAGCACCCTCTTTATAATCGCGATCGTCCCCTTATTGATATCTTACTCGCTCAACAAGCGACAGACTATAATTTGGCAGAATTAGCTAGATTGCGAATTCGCTATCAAGGTTTTCCAGGGGCGAGAGACATTCAAAAAGATTTAGATCGAGTCTTGCAGCAGTGGGGTTTAACCGAAGCCCAGCTTTTTGAAAAAACTCGTCAACTGCACGAGATGGGCGGTATATATAAAAGTCGCGGCAAGAAAGAAGAACAGGATTGGAATTAGGGCATAGGGCATAGGGCATGGGGCATTGGGCATTGGGTGATGAGAGGCAATACGGTTCGGTTAAAGGGGAAAGGGGAAAGGGGAAAGGGACTCATGTTTCAAATACATCCAAATCCCCTTACCCCTTAACATTTTCCCAGACCACAAGGGAAGTTCATACTGCTTATCCGAACTCTATTAAGATGAGAGGGATCAGGGAGACAAGGGAGATGAGGAAAGCAGGGTAACCAGGGGAGGCTCTTGAGACAGGGAAAGAATAATTCCTAACTCCTAATTCTTAACTCTTAACTCCTCACTCCCAATGCCCCATGCCCCATGCCCAATGCCCCATACCCAATGCCCTATTCCCCATTTTCCACTGGAATGTTGATGGTTAATTCTGTGCCTTTGCCTAATTCTGAGGTGACTGTGAGTTTACCGTTGTGTTTTTCTTCGATAATCTGGCGGGAAATGGCTAATCCTAAACCTGTGCCTTTGCCTACTGGTTTGGTGGTAAATAAGTAATCAAACAATTTTTGCTTGACGTTTTCGGACATTCCTAGTCCGTTATCTTGAATGCGGATTAAGACATGATGCTGGTCTGGAGATAATCTCGTTTGAATTGTAATGCGATTGGGATTGTCTTTGATTTGTCGGAAAGTTCTTTCTTGGTGAGTTTCTTCTAAAGCATCAATAGCGTTGGCGAGGATATTCATAAATACTTGGTTGAGTTGCCCCGGAAAGCATTTTATTGGGGGTAGGTTGCCGTAATCTTTGACTATTTCAATGAGTGGGTGATGTTGGTTGCCTTTTAGTCGGTGTTTGAGGATGAGTAGTGTGCTATCAAGGCCTTCATGAACATTAAAAGGAACTTTGCGATCGCCATCACCTCTAGAGAAGATGCGGAGACTAGCGCTAATACCACGGATGCGATCGCTACCTTCTTTTAAGGAGGAGATAAGTTTGGGTAAGTCTTCTTGCAGGTAGTCTAAATCAATTTCGCTGATGACTTGTTCAATTTCGCCTCCTGGATGGGGAAAGGTTTGTTGATAAAGTGTGATTAATCTTAATAAGTCTTGAATGTAATTTTCAGCAGGTTTGAGGTTGCCTGCAATAAAGTTAATTGGGTTGTTAATCTCGTGGGCGATGCCTGTAACTAAGTTACCCAATGCCGACATTTTTTCTTTTTGCACGAGATTGTATTGTGTTTGTTGTAAATCGTGTAATGCTTTAGTTAATTGTGCTGTTTTTTCTTGAATGGTGATTAAATCGCGATATGACCTTAAAGCAGCGATCGCAGTTGTAACTAACTTTTGCCGAGTCAGTTCTACCTTCAGTTTGTAGTCATTGATATCATAGTTTAAAATCACCGATTCTTCTGGGGCATCTCCTGGTTGTCCGGTGCGTAAAATCACCCGCACAATCTGATTTTTTAATTCCTCCCGAATGTACTGAATTACCCTTAATCCAGCATCATTAGTTTCCATCACCACATCTAATAAAATAAATGCAGTATCCGAGTGTTCTGCAATTAATTTTTTTGCTTCTATTCCCGAAAAAGCAGAGATAAAGGTTAAAGGTTTACCTTGATATGTAAAACTTCTTAAAGCCAACTTTGTCGCCTGATGAACTTCAGCATCATCGTCTACAATCATCAGTTTCCAAGCTTCAGAAGTTTCCTGTATCTGACCTTTGAATTCCAACGAAGTTAATTGAATTTTCTGACTTGTATTATCTTCATCATCTTCAAACACAAATACTTCATCGTCTGTTGCTGAGAGAGACATGTGGGTATCGTTAACCATTTTCAACTAATTTTGTCATGGAAAATCAAAAACAGGAGTGGGGAGATGGGGCATTGGGCATGGGGCATTGGGTATGGGGCACAAGAGGCTCCAGGGGCTCCAGGGGCAGAGGGGAAAAACTCATCTCCCCTGCTCCCCTGCCTCCCCTGCTCCTTCTACTCCCTCATCTCCCCAGTCCCCAGTCCCCAGTCCCCATTCCCTACTCCCTTTTGCAAGCTATAGGTAATATGACTGTAAATAGAGTTCCCTTTTTTAGTTCACTGCGAACATCAATAGTACCTTGCAACTTTTGAACCACTAGGTTGTAAACAATATGCAGACCTAAACCACTACCCCCTTGCTGTCTGGTGGTGGTAAAGAATGGCTGAAAAATTTTGTTTAAGTTTTCTGGCGCAATGCCGCAACCATCATCACTGTATTCAATTACTATGTGGGTGTCTTGTTGTTGGACGTGAATCCGCAACTGTCCTGACTCCCCTGGTTGATAGGCATGAGTTAGGGAATTCATAACTAAGTTGGTGATGGTTTGGGCCAAAGCTCCAGGATAGCTGTTGATGCTCGCTGTTTCATCCCCTGTGACAATTAAGCTATGGGAGGCTTGTTTGAGTTTGGGAGTCAAACTAGTGATAATTTCTTCCAAATATTGCTTGACTAAAAATGTCCGTTGTTCCAAGCTGGTTTGGTCTACAGCTACTTGTTTGAAGCTTTGCACTAATTCTCCGGCACGATTGAGGTTGCTGAGAATCAATTTGGTGCTTTCTTGAGCAATTTCCAAATAATTGTTTAAAACTGAGCGCTTTAAACCTTGTTCCATTGATGCAATCAACAAACGAGTTTCGTCAGCTAAGGTGGAAGCAACTGTAATACTAGTACCCACTGGTGTGTTGATTTCATGAGCAACTCCAGCCACAAGACTTCCCAAAGCTGCCATTTTCTCTGATTCCACAAGTTGCTTTTGGGTAGCTTTGAGATCTTCTAGGGCTTGAGACAATTCTTGAGTGCGTTCTGCTACTTTTTGTTCTAAAGTATTGTATAAAGTAGCATTTTCCAGAGAAATAGCAGCTTGGGAAGAAAGTAGATTTACAATTTCTGTTTGTTCTGGGGTAAATGCTCCGGTTGTCAGATTATTTTCTAAGTAAACAATGGCAATCATTCTGTTTTGATTGAGGAGAGGAAAACACAGAATAGATTTAGGTTGCTGTTGATGAATATAGGCATCGCGGGTGAAGTTGCCTTCACGGGCAGCATCATGCAATACAACAGTATCTTTGGTGCGAATGACATAATCAATAATGGCAGTAGAAAGCATTGCTTCAGTTTGCCAGTGGATAGGTTCTGAAATGTGATTGGCATCTAAATCGAGAATTTTTGACGCGGCAATTTGCCATTTATCTTGTTGCGGAAGTAGTAAATAACCCTTTTCTGCTCCAGCATTTTCAATGACAATTGTCATCAATTTTGTTAATAAAGTATCGAATTTTATTTCTCGTCCCAAAACCTGAGATGCTTTGATAAAACTCTTGAGGTCTATAGATTTTGATAGGGTAGTGCTACTAGTAGAGATAGTTTTAGAGGTGGAAAAGTCAGATTTTTGAGGGGCTTGTTTGAAAAAATCAGGATAGCGTTGTTCTAAATCTTTGACTTTTGCTTTAGCTCCCCAGCGAGCGTAATTGTAATAAGCATTGAGTAGATAGTCTTGGGCAATTTTATCTTTACCCCATTGCAAATAAAATCTAGCAGCGAGTTCATTTGCTATGGCTTGCTCGTTTAAATATTCATTTTTTGTGGCTAAAGCAATAGCGATATCGTACATTTCAATTGCTTCTGATTTTTGTCCTAAGACACGATGCCGTTCTGCTTCCACTAAATAAAATTTATGTAAATAATTTATTGGTACTTGCTGGGCCCATTTGTGCATTTGGGCTTGATTAGCTGTGACTTTTTCTAGTAATTTTATTTTTGCTGATGTATTAGCATCACCATACAAAGCTAAGGCTGTCAGGGAATCATAGAAATTGAAAATTGGTACAATCACCATTCCCACTACTGCATCTAGACACTTTTCTAACTCTTGGGCGTTGGCTGTGGCTTGGGGAAAATCTTGGAAAAGATAGGACACAAAAAGCTGACAGCAATAAAAGTGGGCTAAGGCTGTGCGATCTTTAGTTTGCTTTAAGCGGGATAGTATTTGCTGTTGCTGACAAACTACGCTGCTTAAATCATCGGAATTCTCCGGTGTTTGCAGCAAATTCGAGGTTAGTTGCCAATGAATAGCTAAATAATCAAGAGCCGTTTTATTTTGCAATTTACTAAAGGCATGATAATAGCTAGCAATTTGCTTTTCCAGTTCCACTAAGTTTTGTCCGCACCCCCAGGAATGTAGGCTATCATAGGCAGCACAAAAAGCTGTATGTTCCATATTTCCTTGGTCTCTACCAATTTGATAGGCTTCCCTCAAAAACTTGATGGTTTTCTGGAGTGGTTGTTGCCAATGGCAGATGCTAGCATGAAATGTCAAACTGACGGGACATTTGAGATTTTGAGCATCGTAGCGTTCTAACAAGCTCAAACTCAGTTGACCAAATTGATAGCCTAATGCAATTTCTCCCAAAGCACCACAGAGAATTAAACCGTACATCACATAACCAATTGTTGATAGTGGTGTATTGCCGTGTTCCAGAGATAAATCCACCATCTTTAAAATCAGGAATGGCATTAGCTCATTTGCTTGGCGATAGCTAGATGCCATGATGCCAAAAAGAATTTGCATCGCTGCGAGTTGCTCAGCTTGCTGCATTTGTGGCAAGTTAATTAAGTCTTTGACTTCCCTACCCGCGAGACGATTTGCTGTTTGCTGTAAAACTTGGTTCAATTCTAAGGGACTGAGAGTAGAAGGAAAATTAATTCCCAAGGCTTGCAACACTTCTAGGCCAGTTGTATTAGCTGCTGGTAACTGATTCTGAATGGAAAAGGTTGCAATTTGAAGTTGATAAATTTTCAATTTATCTAGTAAAGTTTGAGCGTGTTGCAATACTTCTTCTACCCATGCATTCATCTGTGTGAAATCACCACACACAAATGCTGCCTCTGCTGCTGACTCAGATAATGCCAAGGTGAGGTTATAGTTGGTTTGCCAAGAATCTGCTGCTAGTAATTTAATGCCTACTGAAAAATATGCCAAAGCTGCTTCATAAGCAGCTGCTACCTTAGCTTTACGTCCCGCCAATAAATTCAAATTGGCTAATTTATTTCGTTCCTGTTGGTTGTTAATCAAATCTGCACCAATGTTTAATTGATTAACAATTTCAAAAATTTTATCTTCTTGGTCTGCTGCTGATGTATTATTCAACATCAGTCGTCCAATTTTCAAATGAGTTGCTTGTTTTTGGTCTTGGGAAATCAAAGAATAAGCCGCTTGTTGGACGCGGTCATGCTGGAATTTACAATTAATTTCGCTGGCTTTTTGGGCATCTCGGAAAAATTTCAGATGATATCGATTATTTAAAAAAACAATTAAGCTTTCTTGGAGTGCTGGGAATAAATCATCTAGGACTTGCTTTAGCGATCGCTCATAAATTACAGCCAATGTAGACAAATCAAAATTATTGCCAATACAAGCAGCTAGCTGCAAAATTTTCTGGATTTCTGGTGCTAAATTGGCAATTTTATCCATCATTAATTCTACAACATTTTGAGTAATTTCTTTAGCAGCAATTTGTTTTAAATTCCAACACCATTTTCTTTGTTGATAATCAAAATTCAGTAATGTTTCTGTATAAAGACATTTTAAAAATTCCGCCGTAAAAAAAGCATTACCTTGAGTTTTTTCATAAACTAAATTCGATAATCCATGAGTCAAGATGATTGAAGATGACAATGTTTCGGCAATTAAAGCATTCACATCCTTGGGAGTCAGGTTTTTGAGATGAATCTCAGATACAATTCCTCCATCCTTTTGGATTTCGTCAACAGTCATGACCAATGGATGAATTGTATCCACTTCATTATCTCGATAAGCTCCAATGATGAATAAATTTTGAATATCGTCATCGCATAAAATAATCTTTAGCAATTTCAACGAGGCACTATCAGCCCATTGCAAATCGTCAAGGAATAAAACTAAGGGATGTTCGTTCTGACAAATAGCTTTCAGAAAATTTTGAAAAACTAAATTAAAACGGTTCTGGGCTTCTTGTCCGCTTACTACAGCCACGGGTGATTGTTCGCCGATGACAAATTTCAAATTAGGAATAACATCAATTAAAACTTGTCCGTTATTACCCACAGCATTTAAGATTTTTACTTGCCATTGTTTTAAAATAGTTTCACTTTCAGTCAAAAATTGATTACACAAATCGTTAAATGCATAAGCAATGCCAAAATAGGGAATATTTTTTTGGTATTGGTCATATTTACCAGTAATAAAATTACCACGTTTGGCTGTAATCGGTTTATGAATTTCATTAACTAAAGCTGACTTTCCCACTCCAGAATAGCCAGCAATTAACATTAGTTCAGTGCTACCATTACTAACGCGATGAAAAGCCGTTAATAGTGTTTCTAATTCTTGCTCTCGTCCGTAAAGTTTTTGGGGAATTATAAAGCGATCGCACACATCTTGTCTCGCCAATGGAAAAACATCAATTCTGCCATTGATTTGTAGTTGATGCAAACATTGTTCTAAATCTGCCTGAATACCATAAGCTGATTGATAGCGGTCTTCAGCATTTTTAGCCATTAATTTCATCACAATGTCACACACAGCTTGAGGAATTTCTTTTTTGTTAGCAGTCCCCAGTCCCCAGTCCGTTAAAAGTGGCGGCTGTTTGGCAATATGACAATGAATTAATGCTAAGATATCATTTTCTGGAAACGGTAGTTCTCCTGTAAGTAAATTATAGAATGTCACCCCCAGAGAATAGAAATCACTGCGATAATCAATCGCTCGATTCATGCGACCGGTTTGCTCAGGAGAAATATAAGTAATAGTACCTTCTAAAATATGAGGATTTTTGAAAGATTGAGTTTCTCGTGACAGAACATTAGAAATACCGAAATCAATAAATTTAATTTGTTTTGTATGAGGATTCAAGACAATATTTGCTGGATTGATATCTTTATGGATAATATTAGCAGCGTGAATTTCTCTCAGATTTTTGGCAATAGAAATACCCAATTTGAGAAAATGCTCTAATTCTATTTTTCCAGCCAGTTGTAATTTAGCTAAGGAACTACCACCAAAGTCTTCTAACACTAAGACTGGTCGTTGTTGATGAATTTCCAAAGCGTAAATTTGCACAACTCCTGATAGATGGATATTGTGAATAATCTCATATTCTCGCTGGTAACAAGCAATGCTTTCTGGTGAAGGATAAGCTTCTCGGAGAGTTTTGAGTATTACAGGTTTGTTATCCGCTTCCTGGTAGCCTTTATAGATTACAGAATTGCTGCTTTCATAGATTTTTTCAATAATTTGATAGCCGGAAAGCGTCAGCATAGGTTGGGTACTCCTCAAAAGTGGCTTAATCCTATCCGAATGACTTTGTTAGAGTTAGTGTACCCATCAACTTGCTGGAGTCTTTAGCGGTGGGGAAGGGGAAATTATACAACAGCGCATGGTGGTTGACTGTTGACTGTGAACCGTCAACAGTCAACAGTATTGTGTCGTAGGCTAACGCAGCCTAAATTAAAATTTCTGTCAACAGTCTGACAAAAATTTTACTTACATCCTAGAGAGTCACGGGTATTTACACCAGTTTTAGAATTGACACCACTTGCCTTTTGACAAAGTTTTTTCACTTGTGTTCCATCTAAAACTGCATTGGTAAAATCAGCGCCAGTAACATCGACATCATTAAATATAGAACGCAGCATCATTGCATCACTTAAGACTGCATCGCTTAAATCAACGTTCTTAAATTTTGCCAGGTAGGCTATGCCATTACTAAAATCCGCACCATGCAGATTTACTCCCTCTAACACAGTACCGTTAAACACGACGCCGCGTAGGTCAGCATTGCTAAAGTTAGCATTTTCCAAATCAATATTAGTAAACTCAGTGCCGATTAAACTTTGGCCAGAGTAATCCTTGCTTTGAAAATCATCCCCGGCAGAACGGCTAATGCTGGAAGAACTTGCAGCTTGCGCTGAAAGGGGAAAAACAAAAAGAGCTATGGCTAAGATCAAGCTAGCGAGTATTTGCCGATACTTCATAATGTTAAATTAACAAATCTCAACATTTCCACCATTAACTATTAAACCTTAGTAGAGAGTGTTGATTGTTGATTGTTGACTGGGGACTGGTGACTGGTGAGACAAGGGAGATAAATTGCAACAATTATTTCGCCTTGTTCTGTTCGTCTTTGGTTTTTATGCAAAACCTAAAATCGAAAATTCTATATTCTGTCAAACAGGAAAGCATCTCGTAGGATAGAGAGATGTTAAAGTGCGATCGCATAAATACCTGTGGCTAATCAAGAAGATAACGCCCAAACCTTGGCGCGGACTGTTTTATATCAATTGGGTGTAGAACTCAAAGCACGCTTTACTAGCTTTGGTGGTTGGGAAATGCCGGTACAATTTAGTGGCATTAGTCGGGAACACGAAGCTGTGAGAAATACAGCCGGGATGTTCGATATTTCCCACATGGGCAAATTTACCCTCCAAGGGAAAAACCTCATATCCCAACTCCAGTCTTTAGTACCCTCAGACTTGAGTCGGTTGCAACCTCATCAAGCACAATACACTGTGTTGTTAAATCCCCAAGGGGGAATTATTGACGACATTATTGTTTATTATCAAGGTGAAGACACCAGTGGTACGCAAAGGGTATTGATTATAGTCAATGCGGCAACTACTGGCAAAGATAAAGCATGGCTATTGCAACACCTCGACCAAAATGAAGTGCAATTCCAAGACCTTTCGCCAGAAAAAGCTTTAATTGCTGTGCAAGGGCCAAAAGCTATTCAATATCTCCAACCTTTTGTACAACAAGACTTGCAACCAATCAAAGCATTTGGTCATCTCCAAGCAACGGTATTGGGTAAACCTGCTTTCATCGCCCGCACAGGCTACACCGGCGAAGATGGATTTGAAGTAATGTTAGATTCTGATGTAGCAGTAGAATTGTGGCAAAGCCTTTATGATGCTGGCGTCATTCCTTGTGGACTCGGTGCGAGAGATACCCTACGGCTAGAAGCAGCAATGGCACTTTATGGGCAAGATATCGATGATACCACCACACCTTTAGAAGCAGGTTTGGGCTGGCTAGTTCACCTAGATACCAAAGGCGATTTTATTGGTAGACCAGTTTTAGAACAGCAAAAAGCTACGCGAGTACAGCGACGTTTGGTAGGTTTGCAAACCCAAGGACGTAACATTGCTCGTCATGGCTACCAAATTCTATCAGCAGGTAAAGTTGTAGGAGAAGTCACCAGCGGTACTTTATCCCCCACACTTGGTTATCCCATTGCCTTAGGCTACGTTCCCACCAAGGTAGCAACTGTTGGTCAACAATTAGAAGTTGATATTCGCGGTAAAGCTTACCCAGCAGTTGTGGTGAAACGTCCCTTCTATCGCTCAAAGAATCGTGTCGCGAACTGATAAGTGCTGAAGATTTTGAGGAATAATGTGTTTTGGGACTTCCAAGTAAAAATATTCCATAGAAGATTGTTGACTGTTGAACGCCACTTGCTCCATTTGGGGAAACCCCAAGACCGCAGTGGCTCCGGTTCACAGTTAACAGTTAACAGTCAACAGTCAACAGTCAACGCTTTAAGCAGAATAATTTATTTTTGGAGTTCCCTTTCAGTGGTGTCCAGTTCCGAGTAGTAAGTAAAGAAGTGAAAATCACATTTTTTCACTCATGGCTTGGCATCACTTGTATAAGTTAATCAATCTACAGCAAGGTTCATTATTGAATATGGCGAGTATGACTGTTAAGGCAATAAATTGTTCGACAAGGGAGAGGAAGTGATATGTCTTTTAATTATCCTCAAGATTTTAGATACTTAGATTCTCATGAATACGTGCGACTCGATGGTGATATTGCCACCATTGGGATTACTGAGTTTGCCGTCAATGAGTTGGGGGATATTGTGTTTTTGGAACTGCCAGAAATTGGCGATTTACTGACAAAAGGAGAGACATTTGGCACTATTGAATCAGTAAAAGCCGTTGAAGAATTAAATTCACCCGTGACGGGCACAGTAGTAGAACGCAACGATCCTTTGATTGAAGACCCCGAACAAATAGCAGATGACCCCTACGGTGAAGGATGGTTTTTAAAAGTGCGCGTCGATGACCTCGATGATGTAAACGATGCTTTAAGTGCTGATGAATACCGCGCTCAAGTAGAAGGGGAGTAGGGAATTGGGCATTGGGCATTGGGCACTTGTACTGAGCGTAGTCGTTGGCGCAGCCTCTCGCAGAGAAGTATTGGGCATTGGGCATTGGAAGTAACCAGTGAGCAGTTATTCTCCTTGTCCCCATACCCCATGACGCCACTTGCTCCACTTGGGGAGACCCCAAGACCGCAGTGGCTCCCCCATGCCCCATTCCCCAAAAATCAAATTTGGATAAATTGATAAATTACACTAACTTGTTATCAGTATTTGTTGCAAAATGTTAATATACTATCATTTGGAGAGTAATTTGTGGTATCAAATCTCCCTAATATCAAGTCTAGCGATCGCCATCTACTCAACGAAACAAGTCAAAAGTTAAGTAGTTTTGCCCCCAGACACATTGGCCCGAACTTTGATGACATGGAGCAAATGCTTGAAGTCTTGGGGTTTTCTAGTTTAGATGACCTCATCGACCAAACAGTGCCCCAGGCAATTCGCCTCAAGCAACCGCTAAATTTACCTGAAGCAGAAAGCGAATACGCAGCGTTGGCATTGTTAAAAAAAATTGCTAGCAAAAACCAAGTTTTCCGCTCGTATATTGGTATGGGATATTACGACAGTATTACCCCTCCAGTGATTGCACGTAATATCCTAGAAAACCCCGGTTGGTATACTGCTTACACTCCTTATCAACCAGAAATTGCCCAAGGAAGATTGGAAGCACTGTTGAATTTTCAAACCATGATTATCGACCTCACGGGTTTGGAAATTGCCAATGCTTCGTTACTGGATGAAGCCACAGCCGCCGCCGAAGCCATGAGCCTCAGCTACGGCGTTTCTAAAAATAAGGCAAATAGCTATTTTGTGTCTCGTGATTGTCATCCCCAAACCATTGATGTGTTGCAGACTCGCGCTCAACCATTGGGGATTAAAATCATTGTCGGCGACCATCAAACATTTGATTTTGAGGAACCGATTTTTGGTGCTGTTCTGCAATACCCAGCAAGCGATGGCACAATTTACGATTACCGCGCTTTTATTGAAAAAGCCCATGCTCAGGGTGCATTGGTGACGGTAGCAGCAGATCCTCTAAGTTTAACTTTACTCACCCCTCCGGGTGAATTTGGCGCTGATATTGCTGTGGGTAGTACCCAACGTTTCGGTATACCCTTGGGCTTTGGCGGCCCTCACGCAGCGTATTTTGCTACTAAGGAAGAGTATAAGCGATCGGTTCCAGGGCGAATTGTGGGAGTATCAAAAGATGCTCTTGGCAAGCCTGCATTACGTCTCGCCTTACAAACCCGCGAACAACATATCCGCCGGGAAAAAGCTACTAGTAATATCTGCACAGCACAAGTACTACTGGCGGTAATGGCCAGCATGTACGCCGTTTATCACGGGCCCAGTGGACTCAAGCAAATAGCCGAAAATATCCATTCTTTGACGGTATTGCTGGCAGAAGGACTCAAGCGTTTAGGTTATAAAATCGGTTCGGAATATTTCTTTGATACCCTGCGGGTAGAACTGGGAACACACAATCTAGAAGATATTCTGGCAGCCTCCGAACAACTTCAAATTAACTTACGGATTTTTGATGAAACTGCTGTTGGTATCTCGCTGAATGAAACTACCACAGTAGATGATGTGCTTGACATCTTGGCAATCTTCGCAGGGAACAAAGAACTACCTTTCACCTTGGAAGAATGGTTTGCTCCCCATCTCCCCATCTCCTCATACTTCGGCTCCGCTCAGTACAAGTCTCCCCATCTCCCCCTCCCTCGTCAAAGCAATTATCTCACGCACCCAGTATTTAACCGCTATCACTCAGAAACAGAGTTATTGCGCTATCTCCACAGGCTAGAAAGCAAGGATTTATCGCTGACAACATCGATGATTCCCTTGGGTTCCTGCACAATGAAGTTAAACGCCACAGCTGAGATGATTCCGGTGACTTGGGAGGAATTTGGCAAGATTCATCCTTTTGCGCCGCCATCCCAAACCCAAGGTTATCAAATTCTGTTTCAGCAACTTGAAGCATGGTTAGCTGAAATTACCGGTTTTGCCGGAATTTCTCTGCAACCAAATGCAGGTTCTCAAGGTGAATACGCCGGACTTTTAGTAATTCGCCAATATCATCAAAATCGGGGAGAAGGACACCGCAACGTCTGTTTGATTCCCACCTCAGCACACGGGACAAACCCAGCCAGTGCGGTGATGTGCGGTATGAAGGTAGTGGCAGTTGCCTGCGATTTGCAAGGTAACATTGACGTTGACGACCTAAAAGCGAAAGCTGAAAAACACAAGTCAGAACTCGCCGCCTTAATGGTGACATATCCCTCCACTCACGGTGTTTTTGAGGAGTCAATTAAGGAAATTTGTGCAATTGTTCATACCCACGGCGGACAAGTTTACATGGATGGGGCAAATATGAACGCCCAAGTGGGAATTTGTCGTCCTGGGGATATTGGCGCGGATGTCTGTCACTTAAACTTACACAAAACTTTCTGTATTCCTCACGGTGGTGGCGGCCCTGGTATGGGGCCTATTGGTGTTGCTTCTCATCTCGTGCCGTTCCTACCCGGACATGCTGTAGTAGGAATTGGAGAACAGGACACGGAGACACGGAGACACGGCGACGCAAAGAGTTCTTTCACCGCGTCCCCGCGTCTCCCACTCTCCGCGTCTTCCACAACTGGCGACTCCCATCTTGGTGCTGTGGCGGCTGCACCTTGGGGTAGTGCGAGTATCTTGGTGATTTCTTGGATGTACATTGCCATGATGGGTACAGCTGGTTTAACCCAAGCAACAAAAGTGGCAATTCTCAATGCTAACTACATCGCTAAGCGACTTGAATCTTACTATCCCGTTTTATATCAAGGGAAAAATGGTTTAGTTGCCCATGAATGTATTTTAGATTTGCGATCGCTCAAAAAATCAGCAGCGATCGAAATCGATGATGTCGCCAAGCGTTTGATGGATTATGGTTTCCATGCACCCACTGTTTCCTGGCCTGTGGCAGGTACAATCATGGTGGAACCAACAGAAAGCGAATCGAAACAAGAGTTAGATCGTTTCTGTGATGCGTTGATTTCTATTCGCCAAGAAATCGCCGAAATCGAATCAGGCAAGGCAGATATCCAAGATAATCTTTTGAAGAACGCGCCCCATACTGCTGAAAGTTTGCTTAGTGGAGAATGGCATCATCCCTATTCCCGCGAAGAAGCCGCCTACCCTGCACCTTGGACGCGGGAACATAAATTCTGGCCTGTTGTCAGCCGCATTGATGCAGCCTTTGGTGACAGGAATTTCGTGTGTTCTTGTCTGCCAATGGATGCTTATTAAGTAATAAAAGGGACTAGGGAGGGAATCGGGAGTCGTGACCCATTGGTGTCAGCTTAAGCTCAAACGCTTATTCCACAACCACTTTACCCCACCCCTCAATCCCCTCCCCGCCTGCGGGGCTACGGTGTACACACAAGTCGTGAAATTCCACCTGACGCTTGGTTTCGCCCTTTAGCTCTGGACTGTTGGAACGCTCTGGAAGCTTGTCATTGCGAGGAGGAACGACGTTCACGAA
>Ga0314812_100023_pt1 | contig 26824 bp, 26 predicted proteins | sample STEome_9_FD_202336 | JGI IMG/M metagenome (GOLD analysis project Ga0314812, IMG submission 202336) | Metatranscriptome of soil surface biofilm microbial communities from soil inoculated with nitrogen-fixing consortium DG1, State College... ...
AACATTTTTTGAATCGGTATTAAATAAACTAGGACTTACGCACAGGTAACTTACAAATTCAACAGTGCATATTACCCACACAACTGCGATAATTTTAATAAAATTTAACTTTTTGCAACAATGCTAAGACTAATTACTGACTTCGACGGCCCAATTATCGATGTTTCCGAACGCTACTACCAAGTTTATAAATTTTGCTTGGAAAAAACCCGTCGCCCAGACCAAGCAGTAAAAGAACTTCCCAAAGTAGAGTTTTGGGAGTTAAAGCGCAACCGCGTTCCAGAAAAACAAATCGCCTTAAATTCTGGTCTAGATGAAGCCCAAGCACAAGAATTCGCTCAGTTGCGGCGACAAACAGTACATACACAACCTTACTTCGAGTATGACACCCTTGCAGTGGGCGCTGTTGATGCATTGTTAAAGATTCAACAAGCCGGAATTGATTTGGCTGTTATGACTATGCGCCGAGTCAAGGAACTAGATTATGCCTTCAAAAAATATGATTTAGCCAGATTTTTCCCCGAAAATCGTTGTTATTGCCTGAGTAACGACTACGTTAAAACCCGTGACATTGAAGATAAACCTTTGTTGATGGCCAGAGCATTACAAGAACTACCTGCTGCTGCTGATACCTGGATGGTGGGAGATACAGAAGCCGACATTACCGCAGCCAAAAAACACGGTATAAAAGCGATAGCTGTGGAATGTGGTATCCGCGATCGCACTCAATTAGAACTTTACCACCCCGACTTAATTGTTAAAGATTTAAGTGCTGCTGTAGATTTAATTTTAGAGTCTAAAAGTTTTACCTAGATTCGTCGTAATGGCTCAAAACCTGAGCGTGACAGATGAATAACTAAATATTTTTACTGAGGCTGTACTGTATAACTTGGGTTAATTTGGGACGTTAATACCAAACTGACTCGGTGATTTTGTGTCCGCGTAAGTCCTGAGTCATACTGACTTCACTGTTACTGCTAGCTGTAATCCCAATGCATCCAGTAATTTACTCAGGCAATAAAATTCAATTTTTCCTTCCTCAGATAACATCAAGTAAAGTTGCTCATAGCATTGCTTAACTTGCGCTGGAAACCGATCGATTCCACCCTGTGCTTCAATGACATTTGTGAGCGCTTTTCCTAACATTTTAGGGTCGCCCTCTTCTAGAACTACTTCTATGAACCTATCCCACTAATAATGTTTGCCCTAAAAAGCTAAAGCAAAGTTGAGAATTAAAAACGAAAAATCAAGGTTTTCAGGTACTTTTTACGGGAAGACCTAGAGATTTTTAGAATAGTGGGATAGGTTCATATAAGATGCTGCTTCTAGTGGGTCTTGTAAATGCTTAATTAGTCCTTCGTGATAGCTGACACTTCTAGGCATTATCTCGGCTCCTATAGTCTTTCCAATATTCATGAGCTTTCACAATATCTTGTTCCTGAGTGCTTTTGTTTCCACCACACAAAAGAATAATAACTGTTATCCCTTCTTGTCCAAAGTATATGCGGTAGCCTGAACCATAATCGATTCTTAATTCGCAAACACCTTCTCCAACTGACTTATAATCACCTAAATTACCATCTTCAACTCGATCGAGTCTGGTTCTTATTTTAGCTTTTGCTCTTCTATCTCGCAGAGAATCAAGTCTATCTCGCAGAGAATCAAGCCACTCATCAAAAACATTTTTACCGTCTACTGTTAAGTAATTCCTAATTTCTCTTGGTTGCACTTCCATGATTCTCTGGACAAGTCTATTTATAAATCATGAAATAATTCATAGTTTTACCGCCAACCTTTGACTAACTAACTCAGCCGCTAAATCTATGGCCGCCTTCATACTTGTAGCATCAGCAATTCCTTTACCCGCAATATCAAACGCAGTTCCATGATCTGGTGAAGTCCGCACAAAAGGCAGACCAATAGAAGTATTAACTGCTCGATCGAAAGCCATTAATTTCACGGGAATTAAGCCTTGGTCGTGATAAAGTGCCAAGTACGCATCAGCAGGATTTGAAAGGTGAGAATTTCCGTACCAAGCTTGACCAGGCTTAACCCACATGGTATCCGGTGGTATCGGCCCGTCTAATTGCAATTGCGGTCTATTTTGCCGTTCTTGCTCCAACCAGGGAATTAACCAATCTTGTTCTTCACGTCCCAATTGTCCCTGTTCTCCACTGTGGGGATTTAAACCTGCGATCGCAATTCTCGCTTTCTCAATGCCAAAGTCTTGCTTTAAACACTCCACCAACAAATCCAGTTTCTCTGTCAACAACTGGGGTGTCAATGTTTCAGGCACTTGACACAGAGGAATATGTGTGGTAACAAGTAAAGCACGGAGTGTCCAATTAGTATGGGGCGATCGCGCCACAAATAACATCCCAAAGCGCTTAACGCCAGACTTTTGAGCCAGCAGTTCTGTTTGTCCTGGGTAATCGTAGCCTGCGGCTTTCCAAGCAGACTTAGCGATGGGCCCAGTGACGATACCATCAAATTTACCAGCTAGTGCTTGGGCGATGGCATATTCCATATAAGCAAAACTAGCCGCACCACTAGCCGCATTACCTATTCCTGGAATCATTTCACCTTTAATTTCCTCGTTTAACTGCACATCGATTACTGACAACAACTCTGGATTAACCAAAGGCACTAAATTTTGAGTTAAATTTAGCCTTTCATAAGTCTGTGCCAGTAAATCTCGGTTACCCACTACAGTAATGTCATATTTTTGACTGATTGTCGGGTCTGCTAAAGCTTTCAAAATCACTTCAGGCCCAATTCCTGCTGGATCTCCCAAAGTCAACGCTAAACGCGGAGGATTTTCTTTGCCAAAATTTTCTAAATTACCTTGATGATTTTGATACATAAAATTTTCTCATAATTATCATCCAATTCTCCCTCATCCATCCGATCCCCCCGATCTCCCTCATCCCCCCTCCACAGTAGAGATTGCCTCCAAAACCAGTAGGGATTACCTGCTAAACTAGTTTAAAATTATTTACACAGGTCTAATATCGCAGAAACTATCGAAAAGCTTCTGGTAGACCCAATTTACACAGGCCAACTTATATTAAGGAGAATCACACTAATGGGCGCCGAAATTTTGAATGCAGCTCTATTGTCCTTCGGTTTAATCTTCATCGGCTGGGGCTTAGGCGCGTTGTTACTAAAAATTCAAGGCGGAGAAGAATAGTTGACACTTGAGAGCCAAGTTGCTTGCAGCCGGGAAATCCGTCCAACGCACTGGCTCTTGTTGACGCTCAAAGTTAGGAGTAGACGCCATTAATCCTTGTCTCTACAAGAGTTAACAATTGTTCTCCTTGTTCCCTTGTCCCTTCATCTCCCCCACTCCCCACTCACTTTTCCACCCCTAACTCACAAAAAAGCTTGTCTGCCAACCGGACAGCCGTTTTCTCATGAATCTCTCAAATTCAATGGATTTTCTGAAAAAAATGTAAATTTTTGTTTACATTTAATTATTCTGATAAGATTCTTTTCATAAAACATTAAGATATATTACAACCCTCATGACATTATTAATCGTCGGTGCCACTGGCACCTTAGGAAGACAAGTGGCTCGTCGTGCTATCGATGAGGGATATAAAGTGCGCTGTCTAGTCCGCAGTAGTAAAAAAGCAGCTTTTTTGAAAGAATGGGGTGCGGAACTGGTATCGGGAAGTTTGCGTTACCCAGACACCATAGAAACAGCCTTAGAAGGAGTAACCCAAGTCATTGATGCTTCAACATCCCGCCCTACAGATTCACTAAGTATCAAACAAGTGGACTGGGATGGTAAAGTAGCATTAATTCAAGCTGCAAAGGCAGCAGGTGTAGAGCGTTTTATATTCTTTTCGATTTTAGATGCTGATAAATACCCAGAAGTGCCGCTGATGGAAATTAAGCGATGTACAGAACTGTTCTTGGCTGAGTCTGGCTTAAATTACACCATTTTGCGGCTAGCTGGTTTTATGCAAGGGTTAATTGGTCAATACGGAATTCCCATTTTGGAAGGACAACCAGTTTGGGTAACTGGTGAATCTTCTCCCATTGCTTACATGGATACCCAAGACATCGCTAAATTTGCCATCCGCGCCTTGAGTGTGCCAGAAACGGAAAACCAAGCTTTTCCCGTAGTAGGTACTCGTGCATGGAGCGCAGAAGAAATCATTAGCTTGTGCGAACGCTTATCTGGAAAAGAAGCCAGGGTGACACGGATGCCCTTAAATTTACTGCGTGCTGTGCGCGGTTTTATGCGCTTCTTTCAATGGGGATGGAACGTAGCAGACAGGCTGGCATTTACAGAAGTCTTGGCTAGCGGTAAACAATTAAATGCTCCAATGGATGAAGTGTACAGAGTATTTGGTTTAGACCGAGAACAAACCACAACTCTAGAAAGTTATCTGCAAGAGTACTTCAGCAGAATTATGAAGAAGCTTAAAGAGTTAGACTACGAAAAAAATAAGACTAAAAAGCAGAAATCTAAAAAAACTCCTTTTAAACAATCTTCAAAAGCCAATAGCCAATAGTCATTAGACTTTGGAATCTAGACATTGAACAGCGAACTATCCGGCGCTGAACGCTTGCGGTACAGCGCACTCTTTTCCCAGATTTAGCTAAATTAATGACTAGATTGTCAAAAATGTGTAACGATTACATAATACAGAGCATTGCCTAAACTTGGATATTTGAGTGTGCCGAAAGCAGGCATTATCTACAACGACGTTAAACCGGTAGCGGGTCGTGTCGCTATCGAGTTGAAAGACAAGCTAACCGCAGCCGGTTGGAATGTGTGTGTCACATCGAGTATCGGTGGCATATTGGGCAACTCTACCCCTGAGAGTCCAGTACGCCATACCCCCCTAGACGGTCTAACCCCCCCCGGTTTTGACTCAGATATGAAATTTGCGGTGGTGTTAGGAGGAGATGGTACTGTTTTAGCAGCATCTCGCCAGGTAGCCCCCTGTGGTATTCCACTGTTAACAGTGAATACCGGTCACATGGGATTTTTGACAGAAATTTTCCTCAATCAATTACCCCAAGCACTGGAACAGGTGATGGCGGGTGAGTATGAAATTGAAGAACGAGCCATGCTCACTGTCAAAGTGTTTCGTGGAGATTCAGTACTGTGGGAAGCTCTGTGCTTGAATGAAATGGTGCTGCATCGGGAACCCTTAACCTCCATGTGCCATTTTGAAATTGCCATCGGGCGTCATGCGCCAGTAGATATTGCTGCGGATGGCGTGATTGTTTCTACACCAACTGGTTCCACAGCTTACTCATTGAGTGCTGGCGGCCCAGTAGTGACTCCTGGCGTACCTGCTCTACAGCTAGTACCTATTTGCCCGCATTCTTTAGCTTCTAGAGCATTAGTATTTCCAGACACAGAATCGGTCAATATTTACCCAGTCAATATTCCTCGGCTGGTGATGGTAGTGGATGGGAATGGGGGTTGCTATGTATTACCAGAGGATCGAGTACATATAGAGCGATCGCAATATAGTGTCCGATTTATTCGCCTACAACCACCAGAGTTTTTCCGAATTTTACGAGAAAAATTAGGCTGGGGTTTGCCACATATCGCCAAACCAACTTCTGTAGAATTACCATAATCATGGGACATAGGGTATGGGGATGGGGCGCATAGGGCATAGGGCATAGAGCATGGGTAAGAGGCAAAGGGGCAGGGGGTAGAGGGGAAGATCATCTCCCCTGCTTCCTGCTCCCTGCTCCCTGTTCCCCTACCTCCCTCATCTCCTCCATGCCCCGTGCCCCATGCTCCATGCCCATATCCCAAATTCTTATGACAGTTGCTCAAAGTCCCTGTGTTGTGGTGATTGAAACCGATGAAAATCTAGCAAATCAGCTTGCTTGCGATTTGTTAGAAGCCGGCTATGAATCAATTTTGGCTCATGATGCAACTAGCGGGCTACAACACTGTCGCGATCGCCAGCCTGCTTTAATTGTTTTAGACCGAATGCTAGCAGGAGAATCAGGACTCTCATTGTGTAAAAATCTCAGAAGCATTGGTGTGCGATCGCCTGTGTTGATTTTAATGGCAAGGGATACAGTTGACGATCGTGTAGCTTGTTTAGAAGCCGGAGCTGATGATTACATCCTCAAGCCTTACCGTTCAGAAGACTTTTTGAAGTTAATTCGCCTCTACTTAAAACCCGATGTGGATACCACGGAGCAATTACGCTTCGGAGATTTAATTTTAGATATAGCAACTCGCCGTGCCATACACAACGGGCGGCCAATTGATTTGACAATGAAGGAATTTGAACTTTTAAAATTCCTAATGGAACATCCCCGTGAGGTCTTAACCCGCGAACAAATTCTAGAAAATGTTTGGGGTTATGATTTTCTAGGTGAATCAAATGTCATTGAAGTTTATATTCGCTACTTGCGTCTCAAAATTGAAGATGAAGGCCAAAAGCGCCTCATACAAACAGTGCGGGGTGTCGGCTATGTTTTAAGAGAGTCATAGCAAGGTAATACACGTTAAATAAAGCATAACTACTCGTGGTGATTGTTGACTGTTAACTGTTGACAGTCAACAGTCTAATCGACCAAAGCCAGAGACTCAATACGGTTCGGATAAGCAGTATGAACTTCCCTTGTGGTCTGGGAAAAGGTTAAGGGGTAAAGGATGTATTTAAAACCTTTGCCCTTTGCCCTTTGCCCTTTGCCCTTTGCCCTTTGCCCTTTGCCCTTTTCCCTTTCCCCTTTCCCCTTTACCCTTTACCCTTTACCCTTTACCCTTTCCCCGAACCGTATTGGCCAGAGACTGTAGAGATGTTTCATCAAAAGTCTCTAAAATATCACCTATTAGAATCCAAAATCGGATAAATTCTGTAAAATTGAAATCTAAATTACAAAATCAAAAAACTAATATGACTCGTTGGCTAAGCTTGCTCTCGATGTTATTAGGTATTTTGCTGATGGGTTGTTCTGCGCCGACAACAGCCATACCTTCTACCCCCACATCTAATTCTCCAACTCCAGCGCCAGAAAATTTAGGTCAAAAACTACCAATTTCCGCTAAAGCTATTGTTCCCAATGGCACAACTATTCAATTAGAAGTAGCAAAGACGCCGCAACAGCAAGCGATGGGCTTGATGTATCGACCTGCTTTGCCAGATGACCGAGGAATGCTATTTCCCTTTGCTTCACCACAACCAGTTAGCTTTTGGATGAAGAATGTACCGGTATCCTTGGATATGGTATTTCTACAAAATGGTGTGGTTAAATATATACAATCATCTGCACCCCCATGTGCTAGCGAGCCTTGTCCTACCTATGGCCCAAATACACTAATTGACAAAGTAATTGAACTCAGATCTGGACGAGCTGCGGAATTAAATTTAAAAGTCGGGGATGTTATCAAAATTGAGTTTTGAGGCTCTGATGCTGTATTTTGACCTCAAGCTATCAAAATCTATGTTGTTTTTGTAAAAAATGTCACTTTATATGGTAAAACAGTCAGTTATGAGGCTAATATTTAAAAACTGTGGTAATGATGTAAAATCCTACCGTCTTTAAGCTGAAATCGCAGTTTTCAGTTTCGATTGTAAAAATATTCCCTTAGACGTAAGTGTAAATAGTCGTCAATAGGGGAGTATAGGCTATGGAATCTTTGTTACTACATGTGTAATTAACTTAGAGTACACAGTAGACGAGATGAACTCAATTTAACTAAGTAAAAATACTGCTTGAAATTCGAGCAGATAATTTGTCAAAAATTTTTATTTCCAGACTTTCTGTGAGAAGCCTGCTTTTAGGTAGACCAAGAAAATTGGGTCTGGATGTCTGGTCGATAGCGACACAGTGACAGATGAAATATTGGCTACTAGCTAGCAATTAATGATGAACTGATATATGACAATACACTCTGCACAAGGAGGTGAGACACAAATGTCACCATCAAAATATTCTCGACTTATTAATTTTTTGCAGGAAGATTTGGCAATTTCCGCAGCTTCACTAGCGGTGGCACTTCGTCATCGCGAGCAAGACCCAGGCCCTTTGCCAATGATTCTTTGGCAGTATGGATTGATTACTCTAGAGCAGTTAGAGCAAATTTATGATTGGCTGGAGACAGCATAATTAAGCAATTTAAAATCCAAAAGGAGGAAAAGCCATCGTGTTAGTTTGCTTGTTATTAACTGGATGCCAATTGAAGTCAGGGTAGTTTATGAATAGCTTATTCAAAATAATTGAGGCATATCATATCCACTCTAACTTATGCAAAGGTTGACATATGGAGAAATTGTCTCTAGCGGTTTTTACTAATTTGCATACAAATCACAAGAGCGAGCTGATGATTCTACTCGCTCTTTTGATTTGTCATTGGTCATTGGTCATTAGTGAGTTAAAAATAACCAATGCCCCATGTCCTATGCCCTATGCCCCATGCCCCACTAATCTGTAAACACCTTAGCGGCTGCTGCTACACCAGATCCTGGGGTGAAGTCTTCATAGCCAAGTTCTCTTAAGGTAACTTCTAAGGATGCTATGCAGCTGAGGATATCGCGATCGCTAACAAAACCCAAGTGACCAATACGGAAAATTTTATTGCTCAGATGGTCTTGACCGCCTGCTAAAGCAATATCAAAGCGCTTTTTCATAAATGACCGAATCTTATCCGGTTCAATTCCCTGTGGCGCTACAGCTGTAATCGCTGGACTAGCGTAATTGTCTGCTGCAAACAGGGGTAAGTTTAATCCTTTAACGGCGGCGCGGGTGGCATTTTTCAGGCGTTCGTGTCGAGTAAATATTGACTCTAAGCCTTCTTCTTTCATGATTCGCAACGTGGTATGCAGCGCGACAATCATGTTTACAGGAGGAGTAAATGGGGTGGTATTTTTAGCTGCGGCTTTGCGATATTTGCCTAAATCTAGATAATATTTCGGTAATTTTGCGGTTTTGTAAGCTTCCCAGGCTTTGGGGCTAACGGAGACAAAACCCAATCCCGGCGGAATCATATAACCTTTTTGGGAACCAGAGGCGACTACATCCAAACTCCAAGTATCTACTGGTAGATTGAACGCACCCAAGCTAGTCACAGCATCAACAATAATTAATGCTTCACCGTGTTCTTTAACGTGGCGATTGATAGTTTCTAGGTCATTCAACACACCCGTTGAAGTTTCACTGTGGGTGATGATGACAGCCTTGATTTCCTTTTGGGTATCTGCTTGGAGTTTTTGGGCAAAAACTTCTGGATCTAGAGGTTTTCCCCATTCAACCTTCACTTCTTCTACATTTAAACCGTAGGCTTGACTGATTTCTACCCAACGTTCGCCAAATTTACCGTTAGAACCAACTAAAACGCGATCGCCTGGAGACAGGAAATTAATTATACCGGCTTCCACTGCACCAGTACCGCTGACATTCAACATCAGCACATCACTTTGAGTTTGGTGCAGCCACTTGAGGTTTTCCGTTACCTCTGCCAAGATGTTGCTAAATTCACCTGTCCGGTGTCCAATCGGATGCTTGGCTAATGCCAGTAAGGCCGCTTCTGGCACTGGCGTGGGGCCAGGAATCATCAGCATCAGCTTATCGTTCATGTGTCTATCCTAAAGTCAAATAAAAGTCAAAATTCTGGGAAGTTGGCTAAGCCTGGTAGCAAATTCTAGATATTTCTCTACAAGTTACACTCAGTTTGTCACCAGTCTCGTTGTGTATTTTCCAAGTTTATAGTCAAACTATCGCCGCAGTTAATCAAGGGTCAGTTTATTATTTAATACCTTTGTTCCAGGAAATCAATCTTACCACATACTTAGAACGTCGATTCGGTATTCAAAAATTGTTGATATCCCGTACTAGGAACTGGATATTGGCTATTTTCCCATCCTCCCAGTTGCCAATCACCAATCCTCAACTCAGGCGATCGCCAATAAATTATCAATTTTTATAGTATATTCATCAATTCGTTACATCATCAATCAGTATTTTTAGCTACTCTTCACAGTGAGTCGTTTTTAACTAGTGTCAGTTTAAAAACTGTCACTCATCAGAACCTTGGTTCGATCGCAGAAGGGATATTCTTAATTAGTGCAAGGAGTGATACCATTTCACAACATGTTTGTCACAAGTTATCCCTGCAATGCTCCTTCCTGAGGGAGTATTGTAGATTACAGATGTTGCATCAAACTAGTGAGTTGGTACAAAGTTATACGGGGAAGCGCTTGGGTGAGCAAAACTCTCAAGTGCTTTTTCGTGTATAAATAAAACACTAGAATTCTCTGTTTCTAACCCTCGTAATCTTACTACCAAAAGCTTTGCTTTTGATTCCGAGCATTCTACCTTTGACGTTAGGAAACTCTAAAAAATCAATTATTGTGGTTGAACTTGTTGACTGTTGACGCTTAACTGTCAACAGTCAACAGCAAACAATATTTTTTACTTGAAAGCCCCTTACTCAACTACTCCTGACTCTGGTTTTCGGACTACTAAATCAGACATTAAATCGGGCAAAAATGGTTGTTGTTCATCTTTTGATGTCTGAATTTTCTCTTCAGCAGCAGGTAACCAGCCGATAAATGGTAGAGGTAAGAGGCGGCTGAGATTAGTAATTAATACCAACAGCCAAAGCAAATCGAAGTTTGTTGCTGTGATTCCCAGCCAATGGGTAATTAATGCCCCAAGTGCGTGGGAAACGCTTCCTCCTAAATTGAAAATTGACATTATCAAGGCAAATAATGTTGCTTCTACCCCATCAGGACAGACCCTTGCTGCTAGCACCATCACTTGCATAAAGGCAATTTTCCCCATCACAGAGAGAATAAGGCTATCACCCAAACTAAACCAGTGGTCATCTATACCCAACAACCGATTAGTGTGAGTGATTAATAAAATCATTGTCATCCCTAAAATTGAGGAAAAAACAGCACTCCAAGCAAAAACTACACGAAAAGGAATGCTTTTGAGAAAACGTTGAAAAATCCAAACACCAGCCAAAGAAGCAAAACTTGTCACCAAATGCACCCGTCCCAAGAATTCTGGTTCAAAGTGTAATTCGTTGGTGGTGAAGTAGAAAAAGGCTGAATCAGCACTTGGGGTAGCTTGCCAAATGAAGATAAATGCTGTTGGTAGCCAAATGTTTTTTTGGCTGATGACTTGGCGTAGCTGTGCCAGTTGATGTTTGATTGGTGGGATGTTAGTGCGATCGCTATCTTTACCTTCTTTGTTAATGGGAGACTCAGCAATCAACCAAGCTGCTGCTGAAACAATCAAAGGAAATAAGGCAACGATCCAAAACAGAGTATGGGTACTAAAGTATTGCAGTAGAAAACCGCTCAAGTATGCTGTTATCAAACTTCCGATGGCAGAACTACCCCAACACAGTGATTGTAGTGAACCTGCTTTGGCTTGTGACTCGCCTCTGGCTCGTTCCACAACCAATGAGTCAACTATGACATCACTCATAGCAACAGAGAGAGAACTCAGACCGATGGCGATGGCAGCTGCCCAGCTAGTATGAACTATGGTTGCCATACTTACCCAGGAAACAGTCCCCAGTATCCCCGATAAAATTAAATAAGGACGCCGACGATAGCCAAATATCGGCAAGCCATCAGAGATAAAACCAAACACCGGCTTAATCATCCAAGGTAAAAAGGCAGCTCCCAATAAAGCCGACACTTGGACTGGACTTAATAGCAATTCATCTTTGAGGAAAAAGCTCACAGCTAAACGCGATAGCCCTAAAATTCCTTGGACGAAGTAAACTGCGAGGATTGCTATTAACTCAGCATTTGGTTGATTGCCCAAAAAGATTTTTTCTGTGACTGAATCTTTTACCTTGGACAAGCCAGATGATTGAATCAGCATTTGATAAATATTTTTTAAGTTTTATCTACTTTTCCATCATATCGACTTCTCCCCATGAAGCCCGCCGCTTTTCCATAAAAATTAACCAGCAGATGAATAGCAAGTAAAATCTTGAAATCAACATCAAGTCCTGACAAGTTGTTTTACATAAAAATTGCACATTTTTTGGAGATGCTATTAAGGGAACTCCAAAAAATAAATGATTCTGGTTCATGTCGTTGACTGTTGACTGTTGACCGTTGACAGTCAGCAGTCAAGAATCTCCTATGGAATATTTTTTTACTTGGAAGTCCTCGGTGGACTGAACACTAATAACTCTCATAGCAAGGGACTGGTGGCTGGGTCAAAAGTCTGTTAATGTCCTAACCACCTTGGCTGTTGCTATAACTGTTAAACTACCGTTCGTAATCTAAAATAAAAAATTTGTCAATGCATCCGAATGAAAAAGCTACTATCTCTACTCGTGTTATTGGTTTAATTAGTGGCACATCTGTAGATGGCATAGACGCAGCCTTGGTAGAGATTTCCGGCGAAGAATTAGATCTCAAAATTGAGTTGCTAGCCGGAGAAACGTACCCCTATCCGGCTGAACTGAGAGAAAGAATATTAGCCCTTTGTGCAGGTGCAGCCATATCAATGGCAGAATTAGCTCTCATAGATGATGCCATCGCCTTTACCTTTGCTCAAGCTGCCCAAAACATTCAAAATGGCCACCAGGCGGCTCATTTGATTGGCTCCCACGGTCAGACCGTTTATCATCGACCAGTTGGGAAATGGGAAATAGCAAAACAAAATACTTCCTATTTTCCACTCCCCACTCCCCATTCCCCACTAGGCTACAGCCTCCAACTAGGGCGCGGTGCCTTAATTGCCCATCTCACAGGCATTACAACTGTGAGTAATTTCCGTGCTGCTGATATCGCCATTGGTGGTCATGGTGCGCCTCTGGTTCCTAGAGTGGATGCCTATTTACTCAGCCATCACGAAGAAGGACGTTGTATTCAAAACATTGGTGGTATTGGTAATGTTGCTTATATTCCGCCTCGCCATGGCGACTGGCTCTCAAAAATTCGTGGTTGGGATACTGGCCCTGGAAATAGCCTGTTGGATTTGGCGGTGCAGCATTTAAGTGCTGGTGCTAAAACTTACGACGAAAATGGCAATTGGGCAGCCAGTGGTACTCCTTGCTATCCATTGGTAGACCAATGGCTTAAACAAGAATATTTTCATATACCACCGCCTAAATCTACTGGTCGAGAGTTATTCGGTTTGACATATTTAGAACAGTGTTTCAAAGATGCCCAAGCCTATCAACTCAATGCTGCTGACATATTGGCAACTCTCACAGAACTAACAGCTGCTTCAATTGTTCATAGTTACCAGACTTTTTTACCAGAAATGCCACAACGAGTACTGTTATGCGGTGGTGGTAGTCGTAATCTTTATTTGAAGCAAAGATTACAGTTATTATTAGCATCAGTACCAGTCTTAACTACAGATGAAGTCGGCTTAAGTGCAGATTTTAAAGAAGCGATCGCTTTTGCAGTTTTAGCTTACTGGCGAAATTTGGGTATTCCTGGCAACCTGCCGACTGCCACCGGGGCACCTGGTGAAGTTCTTTTAGGGGAAATTCATCAATACTGAGTAGGGAGTAGGGAGTAGGGAGTGTGGGGAAAAGCTGAGATTCAAAGACAAGGGAGATGACAGTTATCAGTTGACTGTTCGCTGTCCAATGCCCAATGCCCCATGACGCCACTTGCTCCACTTGGGGAGACCCCAAGACCGCAGTGGCTCCCCCATGCCCGATTCAACACTGCGATAACTGTAGTCTTGGCGGCACTCCATCGCGACAGGAAATATAAAAGGTGGCTCATACTTTTTTATTGGAATCAGGACGCTGGACAATACAAGGGAATTGGCTAGAACGTAATGGTATGCCAATCAATGTCAAGGGTATGACCTTGGTAGCTTGGAATCGAGATAACTGGTTTACTATGGCCACAAAGCTGATATTCCCAGGCAGCGATCGCTCGGAAATTTCTCTACAATACAAGGGACGCTTGCATGAGGGAGAACGCCAGTATACTTTTTTGCTCCAACATAATATTCTAGGTCAGGTTGAAGGCGAAGGTTGGATTGGTTTGGATACTATTGTGCAGCATTACTGGGTGTTGGGCGATCGTCAGCGTCGTAGCGGCTTTGAAACCCTACACAGGATTTCTGAAGATACATACTACCTAAGTAGCGGCATCTTGACTGGTCATTTTTTAACTAACACAATGGAAGCTAGCCTAGAACGCCAGATACTCTAGTACTCACAACACTATAGTGGCTATAAATGTCCAAAATTCTAGGCTTGACGTGAAAAATTGATAGCTAATTTCATTAGTATATTGAAACGTGCATAGTAAAAAAGAAATAATTTAGTTAACATCTGGAATTTAGTATTTTTAGGTAATGGTGTAGTTAGGAGATCGATATTCGTGAATCCCAAAGTATCTGTCATTATTCCTGCTTACAATACTGAGGCTTATATTGGGGAAGCAATCAAGTCAGCCCTAGAGCAAACACTCCATGACATTGAAGTGATTGTAGTCGATGATGCTTCAAGCGATAAAACTGTAGAAATCGCTAAAAGTTTTATTGATAAACGTCTCAAAGTGATAGTTAATCAACAAAATGTTGGGGCTGCTGCTGCGCGTAATCGTGCCCTCAGAGCAGCCCAAGGCGAATGGATTGCTGTCTTGGATTCAGATGATTGGTATGCTCCTGAAAGATTAGAAAAGCTTGTATCCTTGGCAGATGAAAAAAATGCAGATATGATTGCAGACGATATTTATTTGATTAATGATGGTGAAACATCTCCTTGGAGTACATTGATTCAAGAAAGTGGAGAAGTTATAGAGAAAATTTTCCAAGTTGATATCGTTTATTTTGTAGAAACTGATATTTTTGGACAACCAGGCTTGCATCTTGGTTTAAGTAAGCCTTTATTTAAGCGAAAATTTCTACTTCAACATGGTATTGAGTACGATGAAGATATCAGGATGGGGCAAGATTATTGGCTTGATATGAAATGCCTAATCAAAGGTGCTCGCTTTTTTCTTGAGCCAAAACCCTATTATTTTTACCGCTCACGTCCCGGCTCCCTTGTACATCAAAGCCGATTACCACGTTTAAATCAAAGCTGCAAAGCCACTAATTCCTTCATGCAACAAGAAGCTGTGAAAAAAAATACGGCTTTAATGAGCGCCTTGTCTCACAGTCTAGCAGTGTATAAAAAAAATTTAGCTTACTTTCAAGTTGTAGAGCCTCTCAAACAAGGAAAATGGTTAACAGCATTGACACAAATGACCAAAAATCCTGAGTTTTTTTCTTATTTTATTTCGCGAATTAATAATATAGTTGAGCGTCGAGTTCAATACCTGATGACCAGAGATAAATCAGTTTTTCACATGTCTTATAACACACAGAAAAAAAGAAAAACTACCAATTAAGCCTCTAAAATTTATCAATTATTTACAAGGTGGTTAGTACATTAACTAATAATAAAATTTAGACACAAAGCAAAAAGTCGGAGTGGCTGCTTTTGCGCTACACCCTTCGGTAAAACCGTTACCGGAGGGTAGGGGTTGCTGTAGGCATCTGTTAGGGCAGCGGAAAGCCTTTCTCTTTCAAAAGAAGGTAACACCAACGATACAGCAACTTTTAGAGACATTACGCGTAGCTTGCTTAAGAGCAGGGGTAGGTTTACAGCGACTTTGCTTAGCGTTACTTTTTAAGACAAAGACTTTTACCCAGTCCCTAGTCACCAGTATCCAGTCCTTTGCTATAAAAGCAGAGCTGTTATTTATTTAGTCAAAATTGGGCAAACTAAGACTACATCATAATTAAATCAGTATACATTTACCTTTTTTGCATATTTGGTCTAGCATGTTGCACTAATTGTTAGTAACTGTATTTGTTGCCGACTTCCAGATTGTTTTACAAGACGGAAAAAAGCTAATCCACAAAAAAGCATAACTACTCATGTTGGTTGTTAACTGTTAACTGTCAACAGTCAGGGATGAGTAAATGTGCAAGTTAAATGCAAAACAGCTTACAGAGGTTAGTAACTGAGTCAAGTAGAGAATTTAAGTTTACCAGCCAGAAATGAAAGCTGCTTGAATCCTGAATTCTCTGTTCTAATTACAGTAATTATGATGTATGGTTTAAAACTTAATGTCAAGCTAAATACTTACAATTTGCTTTTAGAGTCAAATTTTCTATGTCAGACCCTAACATTGGTCGCTTACTCAGCAAACGCTACCAACTTCAGGAGTTAATAGGTACTGGAGCGATGGGTCGAGTTTATCGCGCTAAGGATATTTTGTTGGGTGGTGTACCTGTTGCTGTGAAGTTCCTCGCTTTATCAATCCAAAATGAAAAGATGCGGCTGCAAGACCGCTTTGAGCGAGAAGCTAAAACTTGTGCTTTACTTGGGCAAAAAAGTATCCATATAGTCAGAGTGATGGACTATGGCGTAGATGACAATAATATTCCGTTCTACGTCATGGAATACCTACAAGGACAAAGCTTAAACAACATTATTCGCAAGCAACGCCTTCCTTTGCCTAGATTTCTGAGTATGGCGCGTCAACTCAGCTTGGGTTTACAGTGCGCTCATGATGGTATTCCAGTTGACGGTACAATTTGCCCAATTATCCACCGTGATGTCAAGCCAAGCAATATGCTGGTGATTCAAGATCCGAGTTTTGGAGAATTGGTCAAAGTTTTAGATTTTGGTATTGCCAAGTTATTACAGTCAGACAGCGACCATACAAAATTTTATTTAGGAACATTGGCTTATTCTTCTCCTGAACAGATGGAGGGTAAGGAATTAGACAACCGTTCTGATATTTATAGTTTGGGCGTAATGATGTTTGAGATGCTCACTGGTAAAATGCCGTTGGTAGCACCGACTCATTCTTTTGGGGCATGGTATAAAACACATCATTATCAAAAACCGCGTTCTTTTACTGAGGTTTCGCCGGGGTTAGAACTACCAAAAGAAATAGAAGATTTGGTGATGAGTTGTCTAGCTAAAGTACCACGCGATCGCCCCCAAAGCATCAGCGAAATATTGAAAGTTTTAGCAACCGTAGAACAACCAGACCACACACGCAAAAGTAAACAGAATAATTACGCCCTAGTTCCTGCTACATTGACACTTAATGCTGAGGTTGAGCAGAAAACGAAAGTCGATTTGCGGATATCCTCGTCAAATGATGAAATTGCTAAGACCATTTCCTGGCCTCAAAATAAACCCATTGCTGATATTGTCTTTCCCCAACCCGTACATATCAATGGTGAGGTCTTACCAGCATTGTGGGTAATGCTACCCCATATGGAAATTCAAAAACGCTTAGTTTGTACCCGCTACAATCAATTTCTTTTCATCTCGGTTCCCCATCCAATGCTGTTGTGGATTACCGTCATCTACAACCGCAAACACGGTGCTAAATGGTTACATTACTATTTAGACCTCAAAACCAGTCTTGGTCAAGAAATTGCCCGCTTGCTACACCAAACAGGTTACTACCGCCTGTTATTTTTCGCACGAGAAATGCCAAACCGTTGTACTCATATCTTACTTTCCAGTGTCGCCTCTGCCCAACGTCAACGACTGCAAGAGTGGGTCAAAATCAGCAATACCTTCATGTCTTCTGCTGACCCGCAAATTAGTAAAAACTTACTCAAAAGCGAATATGAAAAGATTAAGCCTCAAATCCTGGCAAAACTTGAAAGTATTGATACAGACTCTCCATACGATCTTTCCAACTAAGAATAAACTGTGTAAAAAAGAGTATCCAATGAAAAATTGTAAATTTTTATAAAAAAAATATATATAATGTTCTAACTTCTAGTTATATGTATAAATAGTGAAAGTGCTGGCTGGCTAAAGTTAGTCACTCTAATTTTTCTCTAGATATTTTTGTGTACATGGTCTAATTTAGTACAAATTTACGCAGGTATAATTTAACACAACACTTAAGATACAAAAATCTAAGTCTGACTAAAGTACACATTAGATTTGAAATCAAATCTCAAGTTAGCTTTAGAATTTAGCAGTCTTCCTCAGAAAGCTTGACATCATCCGTTAATTAACTTAGGAAGTTTGACTTTTTTGTAGCTTTGTAGAGTTTTTCATCGGAGTTGACGCCCCGGCATCCCCAGCTCTTTTCCTCTGTGGGAACCAAGCAAGAGAAGGAGGTCGCCCACTGCGACATCAGAACGACTCTATGCCATAGTGGAACCGGAATCTAAGCCCCACTGGTGCTTAAGAAGTTCTTGATAAGTTGCTTCCCGCACTACCATTTGTTCGTACAGCTTGACTAAAAAGTCTTTAGCCTGTTCGTGGCTCATATGCTGTACTTGAGTTGCAAATGAGCAGATACTGAATTGCTGTTCTAAGGATAATTTCATTGGTTCGTTCATAAGTAACTCCGAAAAAACAACGCGTAAATGGTGATATCGTTCACAGAAGTCCAAATGGGATAATACCTGGACTTGTATCTGTCCTGCATTTGTTCCTCCGTATTAAGAAAGATAACAAGTGTTTGACAGATTGCCCACATCCTAAGTGTGGAATTTTTCTGTTCTGATATCTCGCACCTAATCCCACTGATATACCACCCAAGTCGGCCGAGTCATATTCCAGAAAATATGCTCTAGTTTGTTTTAAGAAGGTGAATTTGCCTTCTTTACTCCCTTTTTGTTGGAAATAGATAGTTTTCCTAGTTGAGAAAAACGTCAGATAGCGTCTTTCTATATATGGAAAAACTTTCCAAACTGGGGAGTTGGAGGAGGCTGGGGAATAAATGGTAATAAGCGTGAATTATAGTCGCTTTACCTCATTACGTGCAAGATGTCAATTTACTAATTTATAGAAATTTAGCCTCCTAAGGTAACTTTGGAGGCTAAAAGTATTAGTATCAAATTGTCAAAAGCAAAAATGCTCAGGCTGAACAAATTGATGGGTATATTTACCGGATTTGTCATTGATTGTTGAGCGTGGGGCATAGGGCATAGGGCATGGGGCATGGGGAGATGACGAGGATGTGGCTTTAGCTTCTCTTTGGGAGACGCTAGCGCGAACCAGTAGGGTGAGAAAAGAGGAAGTCAAAAGGTAAAACGCAAAAGTAAAAAGAAAAGAATACCAATGCCTTTTTATTTTTCAATGCCCAATGCCCAATGCCCTGTTTGCCCAATCATTGAGAATTATTTTCTTCCAGTGAGACGAGAACAACGGTAATGTTATCGTGCCCTCCTTGCTCCTTAGCAGCCTCAACTAAAGAGATGGCGGCTTTATCTAGCCAAGGGGTTTCTTGGAGACAGCTAGCAATCTTTTGTTCGACAAGTTCTTCTGTGAGACCATCGCTACATAAGAGTAAGCGATCGCCAGTTCTCACATCCAGTGGTTGCACGTCAACCTGATGTAGGTCTTCCCGTCCTAAACAGCGGGATAATACATGACGAAAAGGATGTAATCTAGCTTCGTCTTGGGTGATGTCACCGATTTTGATTGCTCGTGCTACCCAAGTGTGGTCTTCCGTGATCTGTTCTAATTGCGATTGTCGGAAGCGATACAGGCGGGAATCGCCAACATGAGCGCACCAAGGCGGTTCTGGAGAGCGAAAAATTACTGCTACAACCGTTGTACCCATATCGGCACGTTCGGGATGATTGTGCTGATCTTGCAAAATGGCTTGATTGGCATCCCACAAAGCTTGCTCTAGCAATTCTTGAGAAGACTTTGGAGATTCCCAATTGGCCAGCAAATACGCTTGAATTTCTTTAGTGGCAATGCGACTTGCTTCTTCTCCTCCCGCATGACCACCCATACCATCAGCTACAACAAAAAATCGTCCTTGTGGGTCGATATAGTAAGCATCTTGATTATTAGAACGAATAAGTCCCGGATCGCTAAGACCCGTGAAATTAATTTTCATAAATTTTTTCAACAATTAATACATACGGTCATAACGGTCGAGGCGCAGAAGCAGTCTGATCAAAACCACTGAAATTCCTGCTGCGATTAAAGTAGGCAGCAGTGCCAGCCATACAAAATTCTTCACTACTAAAATAGTAGCTGAAAGGGTGAAACCACTAATTAACAGAGCATAGCTCATGGAAAGCTGAATATTACTCTGCCGTCGCAGCAAACGTTCAGTTTCTATAGACCGAACGCGCAGGCGCATGTCTCCCCGTTCTAACTTTTCTAGAGTGTCCTCTAATCTACGTGGTAAACCCAACGCAGTACTACTTACTTGAGCTGCTTGACGACTCAATTCGTTAAGAAAGCTATTACCCTCAGAACCATTCATATCGGTCATAAGCTGCATTGCATATGGTTTGGCAACTTCCATAAAGTTAAACTCTGGATCTAAGCCCTTGCCTACCCCCTCTAGGGTGGAAAACGCTCGCATCACAAAAGTGAAAGTTGCTGGAAATCTAAATGGTTGATTATAAGCTATTTCGTAAAGATCATCACTAATTGCGGCCACAGATTGATTTTCAAAGGGCTTATCCATGAAATTGTCCAACATATATTGGACAGAACGCCGCACTGGCCCCATGTCATCTACTGGGGCGATCGCACCTAAATCGATGAGAGATCGGACTACGCGTTCGCCATCTTTTTGGGCAATACCAAACAATGTTTCCATCAGTCCTTCACGGATGTTGGACTTGATTTGCCCCATCATCCCAAAGTCGTAGAATATTAAAGAGCCATCGGGACTGATAGCAATATTGCCTGGGTGGGGATCGGCATGAAAAAAGCCATTATTGAGTAACTGTAGCAAATACGCTTGAGCGCCTTGACGAGCGATGGTTTTTCTATCTAAACCTGCTGCTTCCAAAGCTTCGTATTGGCTGATTTTTATTCCCGGAACATATTCCAAGGTCAGCACGCGGGAAGTGGTGTAACGCCAGTAAACTTTTGGCACTTTTACCCAATCGTAGCCACGAAAGTTACGCCGAAAAGTATCAGCATTACGACCTTCATTGAGATAATCAATTTCTTCCCACAGAATGCGACAACATTCTTCATAAATACCCAGCCAATCTCGTCCTTTTCCCCATTTGGGATGGTTTTGAAAGTAGCGGGTAATTCCTTTAAGAATTTGTAAATCTATTTCAAATAACTTTTTTAATCCCGGACGTTGCACTTTCACTACTACTGCTTCGCCACTATGCAACACAGCTTTGTGTACTTGTCCCAAGCTAGCAGCAGCTAAAGGTATAGGTTCAAAATTTTGGAAGAGTTCAGGAATTTTCCTGCCTAATTCTTGCTCAATAATCGATTCTACTTGTTCATAGCTAAATGCTGGTACTTTGTCTTGTAACTTTGCTAGTTCTTCTACATATTCAACAGGGAATATATCAGCACGAGTAGAAAACAATTGCCCAACTTTGATAAACGTTGGGCCTAAGTCCAGCAGAGTATTACGAATCCAAACCGCTTGGGTTTTGCGTCTTGCGGTTTGCTTGATTTCAGTCACACCACCTGGATAACTCCAAGATTTGTTGTACAGCCAAAGTTTGAACAATAAGGTCAAGACGAAAGACCAAATGTCCACAAAACGCCGTCTGCTAGAGTATTTTTCCCGATTCCAACGGTATGCCTTATCTGAATAACCTTGTTCCATATGCTCCATTTACCGTTGGTTTGCAACCAATATTATTTGCAAGAAAAGACACTCTGATTCCTAAACTGTTTTTTATATTTGTTTTGTCATTTGTCCTCTCTTACAAAGTTCCGATCCAAGGAAGCCTTGGCTCAGACTTTGCGCTTTGTCAAACGACTAATGACCAATGACCAATGACCAAATTTATGCAGAAGTTCTGCGATGATGTTGTAGTTCTGTTCGCAATAGGGCAATTTCGGCTCGCAATTCATCAATTTCTGCTTGCACGTCTACTGGCTCGGAACCAGGTTGCCTAGTGCTTGTGCTAGCTTGGCCGGTATTAGCGGCTTCAGCGGCTCGATTTGCTCGCTCTAGAACTTCTTCTGTAAACTGGCGCAACTGCTCTCTAGCTTCAGCATCAAATTTGCCCAGTTCGCTCAAAGCATCGGTCAAGGCGACCTCTAAACGCTCGTTAACGACTTCAGCTACCGCTCTGCCTACAAAAAAAGGCTTGTACAAGGGGGTTACTCATAAATTTTTGTTACGTTCATCCGCAAAAGAATTATAACTTGCCTGTATGCTTTGCGGCTTCTGTTGTAGAGCTTGATATTTAAGTTGCAGCTGACAGACAAGTGTCAGTGCAATCCGAAGATAAAAGTTGCAAGCAATACCAAAGCCAGCGGCAATTACTAAATTTGAAAGGTAATGACAGGTATTAGAAAAGACTCAAGAACAAAAATATCACTGTTAGTGAGATGTCAGTAACTCTCGATAATACTCCTCAGGTGTACTGGGCAGATGGGTTGTCATTTGTAAAACTTGTTCTTTCAATTTGAAACTTTGAGTAATACTAATCCGACTGAGAAAATCTAAATCATGGGAAATTACCCAAATAGCTCCTTGATAATCATTGATACCTACTACCATTTGTTCAACGGTTTCAATATCTAAGTTGTTTGTTGGTTCGTCGAGGATTAGTAGGTCAATTTCAGAGATACTAATCATAGCGATCGCCAATCTTGCCAACTCACCACCACTGAGTACAGACGCGCTTTTATTAACCTCATCGTATTTAAATAAAAAATGTCCCAGTTGTTGCCGTAAAAGCTGATAGCTGAGATTGGCATTAGCTGCTTGCATATTTTCCAGAATTGTGTATTCGCGATTTACCAATTCATAGGTTTGATCGAGATACATAGCTTTCATGGTTGGTGCAAGTAAAACTTCGCCTGATTCCAAAACTGCTGTTTGATTTTTGCTTTCCAAAATAGCCTTCACCAAACTCGATTTACCGGAACCATTGGCACCAACAATGGCAAGGCGATCGCCAGAAGCAACATGCAACTGAATGTTGTGTAAAAGTATCCGTTCTGATACCCTTAGATTTGCACCTTGAATATCAATTAAATTTTTGCGCTTTTGGCTTTTTTCTTCTAGCTGGATACTTGTAACTTTTGTTGTTTTCACCTTTGTATCTGCAACTTTTTGATTAGCTTTTGCTACTGCTGCTTCATGTTTCTTTTTCGCATTTCCGGCTGATGTTTCGGCTTTAGTTTTAATCAATCCGGCTGCCATTCTGTCGATACTACCATTGATAAACTTCGCACGACCATTGCGCTGAGCTTGGGCTGCACGCTGTTGTTCTTGCATCGCCGCAGCTTGAGTGCGTTTAAGTTCCTTTCTGGCAACTTCGTGCACCCGCAATGCTGCTTCTAGCTCAATTTTTTTCTGTTGTCGATAATCAGAGAAATTACCACCATACACTTTCAAACCAACAGGTGTTAGTTCGCAAGTAATATTTGTCACCTGGTCTAGAAAAAAAGGCTTGTGGGAGACAATTACATAAGCACCAGTAAAATTTAAAAGAAATACTTTTAAGGTTTCTAAGGCTTGTAAATCCATGTGATTCGTTGGCTCATCCAGCAACAACAAGTTTGGTTTTTGAAGCAAACCAATGGCTAAAAATAGTTTTGTTAATTCTCCACCACTCAAATTTGTAATTGGCAGATAAAGGTCAAGATTTGTATTAAATTTTGTTTGCAAAATTTCCTCAATCTGCCACCATTCATCGGAGAAAGAAACCAAAAAATTCAGTACTGTATCTGATTTAATTTCTTCTCTCAGAGTGCTGATTTGGGGCAAATAATAAACAACACCATGACGCCAAACTGAACCCGTGGGGGGTGTGATTTGACCTGCAAGAATCTTGAGGAGAGTTGATTTTCCTACACCATTTTTACCTACTAAAGCAATGCGACTCCCAGCCTCAATACTCACTTGAACTTTTTCAAACAAAGTTCTGTCCAAGCTGAGTTCATAACTTAAATTTTCAGCTAATAATATTGATTTTTTCTGCATTCTTTTCAAACCTCAATTCGCAAACCTCCACCCGCGTGTTCGTAACGATTCCGGGTAGATTAGGCACAAAACAAACTCAGCCGTTACCAAACGGTCTGATAGAGATACGAGTAATGACAATATTGCTAGTACATGACTGTGTGAAGTAAGCCTGTCAAACTAATTACGTTTATTTTTCGTTGACATTTGTTGCTTCGGCGCAACAGCTGGTTGGTGCTACTTCATTTTTGATATCTCGTTTGAGTTGTGATGAGATTTGATATTGACTATACTTTAGCACAAAGGAATTTCGGAAAGTAAGAGGCGATGAATGTATTGCGATCGCGTTCACAAAAAAATTACGATATGTAAACAAATGAGTATAGGTCAATCTATGCCTACCAAACAAATCACAGAGTATTTCAACTTCCTGTCTTCTGAAGACATTAGACTCAAAGACTCAAGAATTGGGATTGAAACAATTCTTTATGAATACATTGATTGTGGACGTTCTCCAGAAGAAATTGCCCAAATTTATCAAACAATATCTTTAGAGCAAGTATATGCAACAATTCTTTATTATCTGCAAAATAAAGAAACTGTCAGCGCTTACATGAAAAACTGGATAGAACACGGTCATAGAATGAGAGAGCAACAGAGACTTGATCCTCCACCAGTCTCTGAAAAACTGCGGCAACTCCGAATTGAAAGACAAGCTACACAGCAAGGATGACACTGCAATATCTGATTGATGAAAATGTCAATCCCATATATCCAAATCAAATTAGGCTGCGAGAACCTGATATTACAATCAAAGTGGTAGGAGAATCAGAAACTCCACCAAAAAGTACACTCGATCCAGAAATTTTGTATTGGTGTGAGGATAATAATTTTATATTAGTAACAAATAACCGAACTTCTATGCCAGTACATTTAGCCGACCATATTGCTGTTAATCGTCACGTACCAGGAATTTTTATCCTCAATCCAAATTTAAGTATTGGTGAAAATATAGAAGAACTTATAATACTTGCTTTGGCTTCAGAAGACGATGAATATCAAGACAGAATAATTTATTTACCCTTACCCTAAAAATAGGATATTGTTACAGTCGGCAATGTCCTGCACTGTTAGTAACTCCAGAATGCGGGTTAATATTCCATAACCATATTGCCTATTGTCTCTTGCCTAACTACACAAATAATTTTACTCTTTTAGTCTCAAAGTTTTACCAATTGGTGACTAAAGTAAAGACGATATAATTCACACATCACACAAGCTTGATTGCCGTTGAGTTGCACTAAACCCATGCTTTCTAGTTTATAGGCAGCGATCGCATCTAATTCTACTTTCTCGTTGCTGGCGATTACCTGTTGCATTGCAGGCATTAATTCTGGTTCCTTTTGCAGCAAGTTCAACAGTTCTCGCAAATGCTGGGTGTAAATTCCCATCGGTGTTGATGCTGTTTCTAATAACATTTCTAAGGTGATTTCTTGCCTTGATAAATGATACAGTGCAAGGCTCACCAAATAAGGATGTCCCCCCACCATTGCTTGTAGAGATTCCAGGCGTTTTTCTTCTTCGGGGGACACTGCCCATTCTAGCCCGTAACGCAATGCTAAATCCTGTACTTGCTTGGGGGTAAATGGTGGTAGAGTTATTGTTATTCCTACATTAAAAGGCGATTGATTGAGTTTCAGAGGAACGTAAATTTCTGTGGTGTGAACTACCACCATTCGTAGTTTTTGCCAAATGCAATCTTGCTTTGCTTGTTCGTGCCAAAATCGCAGCATTGGTAAAAAATCTTGGGCGATATTTGGATGTTCAAAAACTCGCTGCACTTCATTCAAAGCCAAAACTACAGGATTTTCAGCAATATATTGTAATAAATAAGCTTCAAAATAAATTTTGCAGCTGACTTTGCTGCCCATTTCTATGTCCCAAAAATCATCTAGACAGGGAAAGAGATTTAACTGCCTAGTGACATAAATACAAAACCAACGCAAAAATTTATCCAGAGAAACAAAAACTTCTTCGTCTGCTTCTTGAAAATCCAAATAGACGACTTGATAATTTTGCTCTTTAGCATAAGCAATCATTCGGTTGAGCAAGGAACTTTTGCCCATTTTCTTGGGCGCTTTAATTCTGATTAAGCAACCAGGTTGTATCAATTCACTACAAATCAGTTCTTCTAATGGCGGACGATTAATGTATAAACTAGAATTTATCGGCAAAGGGCCACTGGGAAATTCCATCTTGCCGGGTGAAAATAAGTTTGGATAAAGCCTTGTGAATCTGAATTTTGTGTCTGGCTGTTGTTCTTGTGGTTGATTTTGCTGTTCAGTTATCCCTTGTAAGTATTTGCTTAAGACTAGATGTAGATTTTTTTTTGTTATTCTTTCTCCAGCAGCTTGGGACAAGTCTTGCCACAACTGAGAGCCAATTTGCTTGATGTAGTTGCTACCATAACCTGTACCCTGTGCCATCTCATCGTAAGTTTTACCTAACCACGATTGATAAAGCACAAACCACTGAATGGAATCGAGAGGCCTGTTTTGGAGAATTTTTTCTACAGCGTCTAGCAATTCTTCCACGGTTATAAAAAGTTAAACATTTAGTAAAATTACAGATTTCCTTTAGCTTAGTATTAATATACAACCGGAAAAATACTTGGATCGGGAAAAATCTATAAGTCTCATTGTGTTCTGAAAATTATCAGTATTTAAATAGGTTCCTAAGTATAAGATATTCACTGAAGCTATTGCTAAGTTGTCACGTATTTAACTTGCACATCTTTTGATGTTCGTGGTTGACTAGTTAACCCTCAACAGGAGTCACTGACGGGTACGTAGGGGTTCCCTCAAATGCAGCAAGTGGCGTTCAACGTGCAATTAGTCCAATAGCTGACTCGCTCTAATTATTACGATACCGTCATTATTACCACTGCCGTCACTAACAAGATAAATATTTTTTACTATAAT
>Ga0314812_100027_pt1 | contig 26222 bp, 21 predicted proteins | sample STEome_9_FD_202336 | JGI IMG/M metagenome (GOLD analysis project Ga0314812, IMG submission 202336) | Metatranscriptome of soil surface biofilm microbial communities from soil inoculated with nitrogen-fixing consortium DG1, State College... ...
GTTTTTAGAGGTGTAACTCGAATTTTGCTAGATAAAAGTTGCATTTCTACTACTACAGGGACAGAATCAGCAACGACAAAAATTCGCTGAACTCTAGACGGTAAATCCTGGAGATTTTTAGCGAGTCTTTTATTGTCTTCCGTTTGAGTTGACCAGTAGGGATAAGGAACTGAATAAGAAACTCTATAACTCACAAAAACTATACAAATAAAAACTAAAGCCAAGGCAATACTTATAATTTTTTGATTTCGCCAAACAGAGAGTATTTTTTTCAATACAGATTGCAACAATATTGCAATACCAATTGCTAAAACCGGAGAAACATAGATAAAATGACGGGCTGGATAATAGTTCGGTAGCCAAAAAATATAATTAACAAGTAGCGTCGTAAAGATAAATAATACAGTTAAAGAGTCGCGTTTAATCCAAAGGTCAAACAAACTAATAAAGAAAATAAATATATATAATGGATTACAAGCTTGAATAAAAGCTTTCGTTCCTGATTTGAGATTTTGAATTGCTATATCGGGGCCATGATAAAAAATTAAATCTTCTAATATTCCATCACTCTGTATATTAATTTCTGGAAGTCGTGATTTGAAAGCCAAATATATAATTATGGCGAAAAAAATATATAAACTAGAATAAGAAATAACTTTTGTGACAGAATAGCGTTCAAGAAGAAAGCAGCCTGGGATTAGTAAAAACATGAGTACTGCATCCAACCTAAACATTAAGCATAATGAAAAGGCAGAAATTATCAATATATCTAATATTATTAATTTCACTAAGCCAGCATTTGAAGATTTTACTTCTGAACGATATGCAATTAAGGCTAAACCGATAAACATGAATAGTACTGCTGGAATCATGGGATGTCCATACAGACTTGTACTCCACCAAACTGGAATCAATATCAGTAATAAATTTGCTAAGACTGCCGTGGTTAGTCCCCAATATCTTTTGACCAGATAAAAAATGGGAATAACTATGAAAATTGAACTTAAAGAATTTAGATAATTACTAATTGGAATAATTCTATTAAAATTATTTTCAAAAAATGGTCTAAAAATATCTATTAAAGCATAGTAGCCAAAAGAGATGTTGCGTCCATAAAGCAATGGACTACCTAATGGTTTACCAGATGTAACTGAGTCAATTATTCCCATGACCATTCTGAAACCATCCCTCTCGCCTGGTGTATCTCTGTAAGTGAAAGGTAGATAAGAAATACAAGCTAGAATTAATAACAAAAGTATTGTTAAGTTCTGGTTTCGTTTGAATTGCATAATGGTAATCTCATTTAAGAATAATTATCACTTTGATTGAGCTTCAGGAAATATCTTGGTTAGAGAAGGCATCAGCTACTATGCATTTAAATTTTATATTTTGCATTCAGGTTGTCAAGAGTCCCAAGTGAAAATTAAGCTTTGGACTCTTGAAAAAGCACAGGTATGTATTAAATAAGTAGGTTAACATTGAAAAACCTACAATCGAGTCTTGGCGATTACTACCTTTTTGCGGATAGATGGCTACAACACGTTTACGCTATATTACGTTCGGCACGTAATGAAATTTTACGTTTAATTAACTTCAGTTACTGAATTATTTAGGCAAATTCACATGACGTATTTTATGGTTTGAAAGCTTGAGCATAAATCTTGATTTACCAATAAAAGCTAATTAGATAATGGCAGAAATAAAAAAAGCTGAAATACAACAGTTTAAAAAATACAAATTCTCTCCGGCTTGCGAGAATGAGCAAGTAGTATTTGGTGCTGCACGTCCCCAATATACTAATCAAATGGTTGAAGATTGGATAGAATTTATGAAAGGACAAGGTATCAAAAGAGTTTGTTGTCTTCTCCATGATGAACAATTAGCTTACTACTCCGATCTTCTGGGGACATATAAACAGGAATTTGGTAGTCAGCTAGTTTGTTGGACACCGATCGCAGATTTTCATTTAGTTGATTTAGAAACTCTCACACAAAAAATAATTCCTTTTTTAATTGCAGCAGATAAACAAAATGAGAAAGTGGTTGTACACTGCTCTGGTGGAATTGGACGTACTGGACATGTATTAGCAGCATGGCTAGTTAGCGTCAGGGGATTATCAAAGGAAGCTGCTATTAAGGCTGTGAAAAAAACAGGTAGAAATCCTTATGAAGCAGCGATCGCTGCTATATTCAAAGGTAAAAATCCTTTTAAAGTTGCAAAAGATATCGACATACTTTTAAATAATTGCCGCCTAGTAGTCCGTGGTGACTAGTAGATAATTTATGATTCTAAACCAAGCGGAAGTTCTTTTATTAATATGTATCTTAATGATGAAATGTTGAAGATAACTAAAGATGTAAATATAATTTAAAATTCATAGAATTTGAAAATTCTATTCATAAAAATATAGAATTGTAATAATTAAATAATGTTAAAACTGCCTTTGATTGATGATTCGGCTGGATTGTAAACTAATATTCATCAAAGAATCAGACTCCAATTCATGCTGACTTCTGACTCCTGAGTTCTGAATTCTTCCTAATAAAGATACAATGGCATTCAGTGTTGGTACCCCTTTTGACTCTATGCTACCAGTCATCTATTCCGACGAATTTTTAGATCACAAGACTGGAAAATACCATCCGGAAACACCAGAACGGTTGATAGCGATCGCTAATGCTCTAAAAGCAGCTACGTTTGCAGATAAAATTACATGGCGCGCCCCCACACCAGCACCAGAACAGCCGGAGTTAATGTCTTTATTAGTTGAGGCTCATAGCCCAGCCTACATCAAAAAACTCTCTTTCATTGCCTCTAGTGGCGGCGGCCCTTTGGATGGTGATACACCGATTTCGCCCCGCAGTTATGATGTGGCATTATTAGCGGTGAGTGCTTGGTTAGATGGAGTTGTAGCTGTACTAGAATCCAATAATCCGGCTTTTGTATTGGCGCGTCCACCAGGACACCACGCTGAAAGTGACGCGGGTATGGGATTTTGTTTATTTTCCAACGCCGCCATCGCCGCTTTTTTTGCTCTGAAACAACCCGGAATTAACCGTGTCGCCATCCTCGATTGGGATGTACATCACGGTAATGGTACTCAGTCCATCGTCGAAACTCATCAGCAAATTGCCTACTGTTCCCTACATCAGTATCCATGTTATCCCGGTACTGGGAGAGCAACAGAACGGGGCTTTTATGATAATGTCTTGAATTTACCAGTACACCCTGGTAGCGATATTACGGTGTATCAGCCATTATTTGAAAAAAAGGTAATACCGTTTTTAACTAACTTTCAACCAGATTTATTGATTGTCAGTGCTGGTTATGATGCCAATGCGGCAGATCCTTTGGCAAGTATCAACTTGCAATCAGAAGATTATGGTTTATTCACCGATTATTGTCTGGCGCTAACTCGTAAAATTCTCTTTGGCTTAGAAGGTGGCTACGATTTTGATGCACTTTCTCAATCGGTTTTAGCAACTATCGAACGTTGTTTACTTTAACTGTGTCTCAAAAATCGCAATATTTCTTCACATTTTGCCCATGCCATTGTCCTCAGCAGCTTTCAGCAGTCTGAGAAAAATAACGTCTTGATTATTTAAAAATTTTTTAGGGTTTGTTTTTTCTCAGTAGAATCTTGGCATCGTCCATCGTTCTGCTTTTGTATATGCACTGAGATAGATGCACGTGACTATAAAATTTGTCAGTAAATTCTCTAGAGTATTTGCTAGAGATTTTAGAAAATAATCAAGAAAAATCAGCTTTTTGTAGATATTTACTTTCTTGACTCTTTGTAACTGAATTGACGAATTTCAGAACAATGTTTACGGAAGTTGAAGGTGCCGTAACTTTTGTTTGGACTTTTGTCTCAGTATTTTCTTTTACAAATACTCTTTCAAGTTCATCAAATCTTCAGAAAGAAAAAGTTTCACCATTGTTCTGCAAGAGCTAAAGTTTTGTTAAGATGCAATTGCTAGCACTTTTTCAGCGAAATTCACCTATCACCATGTGGAGAAATAAAAAGTACTAGCGGCACAAAGTTTAGCAGGTGAAGCAATGACCACCTACATTTTTTTTGACGAAGCCCTACGAATGCTGACCAATGCTTTTTTGATATCAGCAATACTGTTAATAGCAGCTTCTGGTATAGGTTTGGCAGTAATTGAAACAATAGAGAAGACAGGAGAACGATAAGTTCACACAATAACAGTGTACTTATTCCCAAAAACCATTGGGTACAAGTGTTTGCCATGAAATCATCCTGGGAACACTAAACTATAAAAGTCTCACAGCGTTGCAGTTTCACCTGGTAGTCCAGCAAATGCACAGGCAACTGTATCGCTATTGAGACCTTAACGAAGGAGCTACTACAATGGGTTTACTCGATGCTGTGTTGGTTACAGGAAGCAAAACTCAACCAGTACTGAATTCAGCGGAAGCTTTTGCTGTTATAGTTCTGATGGCAACTGCTCCAGACGGTTACCTTTCCGTCGAACAAGCGAACTCTATCACTTATGTGCTATCTCGGATGCAACTTTTTAAAAGTTATCGCCATGAAATGATGAAGAGTCTGCTCGATAAAATTTTATCTATTTTCCAAGGGGAGCATTTTAATAGTTTATTTAATGCTGCCAAAGATTGTCTATCTCAAGACTTGCGCGAATCAGCCTTTGCAATAGCCACCGATTTAGTCTTGGCTGAAGGTGTAGTAGCTGAAGAAGAAAAAAACTTTTTAAATGATTTGTATCAAGCTTTGGGTGTTTCTAGTGAAATGGCAATACAAATTATCCAAGTAATCTTGATTAAAAATCGGGTATAGGGTAACAAAAAAATATCCGCTATTTAATCTATGTGAATAGCCGATAAGTTGCATTAAATTTCATTGATTGCTTTAACAAATAACATTATCAAGTAAAAAGTAAAAGGAAGCTAATGTTTCTCCATTGCTGAGACGATTGAGAACTGTTAAGCCTACAAAGTGTTTGTTAGTTCACATACTATTATCCAACAGCCTAGCGTGGATAATTTTGAGTTGCTCCTGAGTCTTAATAGGAGTTCGTGGCGTTGGTAATTCAGTATTAGGCCAGTTCCATAAATCATTACAAGGACATAACAAAGCCGGCATCCCAAGGTTTCGTGTAGCTACTGGCATTGTGCAGCGACAACAAGGTAACATGTCCCACGTCGATGTCAACAGTTCGGCAATAGTTTCTTCTGTACCTTCCAGATGACAGTCACCAGATTCTTTCGAGAGAATCTGCTCCCAGCATTCCTCAAATTCTGTACTATAGCGATCGCCATCTAGCACAGACTTTGGCAGAATGCTTGCCTTGCCGTTGCCGACGATTACTTTTTTACCTAGTTGAAACCAGTAGGCGAGATATGCCTTAACTTCTTGTTTAGTAGCCATACTCTCAATTGTAAATTTTGATCGGGATTTTTCGGAGGTTCAATGTTTAATTTTGAATTAAGTCTTTAGATGTTGGTAATGGCGAACCAAGAACAGTGAGATTGAGAGCATAGCCACCAGTGATTAGATAAACAGCATCACACAGCGAACTTAGGCGGCGTACCAAAGAGCCAAGGCGATCGCGGAACATCCTACCAACAGGATAAGCTGGCACAATACCCCAACCTACTTCTTCCGCTACAAACAGCATATCAGCAGCCACCAAATCCACAGTCTCTAAAAACTCTACCACCAGATTTTCCCAACTTTGGTCATCTTGTTCTAGGAGATTCGCTACCCAAGTTCCCAAAGAATCAACCAAAAGACAAGTATGGGGTTTCGCGTCAGCAAGGGTAGCAGACAGTTCCACAGCTACAGACAGAGTTACCCAATCTTGGGGACGACGTTTTTGGTGTTCTAAAATACGTTGGTGCCATTCTTCATCATCTGGGTTATCAGTGGCTGTAGCTACGTAAATAACTGCTTTCCCCGACTCCATAGCCAGAGTTTCTGCCCACTCACTTTTACCAGAACGAGCTGGCCCTGTGACTAAAATGACTTTACTCAAAAGTTACTTCCTAAGTATCTTCACAATATGGCTACGTTTGCAGTTTATCATCACAGGAGTGGGGAGATGGAGAGGTAGGGAGGTGGGGAGATGGGGAGATGGGGAGCAGGGGAGAGTTGTTGTAAAAGTTTTTTCTCCTCATACCCCTGGAGCCTCTTGTGCCTCATGCCCAATGCCCAATACCCAATGCCCAATGCCCAATACCCAATGCCCAATGCCCAAATAATTAAAAGGGAACTCTTAACAGGCAATAGGGAATAGGGAAATTTCCATACTTAAAAGTAGGGGATTTGTACAAGGACGCATTTTTTCACAGCATGAGTGTTCCCTTAAAAAATATTTTTTTTGTTTTCATAAATAAATTTAGTTGCTCTGAACCCAGTATACGGGCAGGTTTTTACACTATTCCCTATTCCCTATTCCCTATTCCCTGCCAGAAGGGCTTGGTAAGATTTTTAATTCTAAATAACTTTTAAGAGATAAAATTAGCACCAGCATCATTGCGAATTAATAATTACAGTAGATTGCAATTTGGTGAAGTAAATAAATTTAAGTCTGTGAGACAGCTATCTAAATTGTTTTACTAATGACTAGGATAATTCACCGATTCTGCTGTATTTTTCAAGTCGGGATTGAAAACCCGCCAATAACTGGACAGCAAACTATAGGGTATGTTTATGAAACCAGGCTTAAAACGTATTGAAGCAACTCTACACGATTTAGGAACTCGTGGCACTGACTCTGCTGCTGAAGCAGGAGATTCAACAAAGCGGCCTTTCTCTTTTAGAATCAGTGTCACAGCCAACGAATCCACAACAACCACAAACATTTCATCTTTTGAGGAAGATGAAGTCAAGATACAAGAACAAGCAGCTGGCGTTAGTGTTGATAAGGAACAAAATTTATTTCGCCATCACGACTCTGTGCAAACCTTTCAAGCAGAAGATAGTGCTAGCAAAACACCGAGCCTACCCAAGTTTAAAACTCCCAGCATCAGTAGCCATCGCCACGGAGCTAATCCAGGCTTGGCTATGAGTATATTGCAAGAAATTCAAGAAAGTCTTGCTAGTTGGCAAACAGAATTACAAAATATTTTGCAGCAAATTCAGGATATTTACTTAGAAGGGCCGATTGTCAATGGTTGGTTAGAATCCAATTTTCAGGAACCAGAACCAGGTGGAACTGCGACACTCCGCCATGCAGAAATTGACAGGCTAATGAACTATGTTGAAGAAATTTGCGCTAATGGTGGAAAAGTGTCCTACCAATCGTCTGCTACTAGCTATCGCCTCTGCGGTGTGGACGATTCTGGTAAAGTTTGGTCGCGCCCATGTCCAGCAGATCAAGTTCCCACCGTTAGTATAGCGATCGCTCGTTACCAAAAGTTACGTCAGTTGTTGGGGCGTAAGCAAACTTTGGAAACCCGTTTGGCTCAACTTGCCCAAAGTCTTGTAGTTTTACATAGCCACATTCAGCAAACGTGAAGCTTTGAAGATTTTTTCCGAAAAAACTCGGTTGGTGGGCAGATAAAATTTAGTTTAGATTAACTAAGACTAAATGTGCATTAGATTTAACAACCAGAATTCAGGAGTCAGTCGTCAAAATTCAGTTAAGAATTTTGTATCAGTGGCAGATGAATAAAGGGTGAACATGACACCAAAATTTCCCATTTGGTGGTCTTCAATATAGTAGCGGGATTCAAATCCGCTAAATATATTGATTCTGAATTCTGGATTCTTGCTGAAGATTTTAATCTAAAATCCCAAATCTAAAATCCCCAATTAAATCTATGCCAGATATCCAAATCTCTGCCATTATCTGTACCCACAATCGAGATACCTACTTAGGTGCTGCAATTGATAGTCTTTTAGGACAGGATTTTGCTGCTAATTTTGAAGTTGTAGTAGTTGATAATGGGTCTAGCGATGGCACTTGCCAAGTAGTAGAACAAAGAGCTGACGATCCTCGGCTCAAGTATATCTTTGAACCCACCATCGGCTTATCCGTCGCCCGTAACACGGGTGCAAAAGTGGCTAGTGCTGATATTCTGGCTTATCTCGATGACGATGCCGTTGCGAGCAAGGGCTGGCTGCAAGTTTTATATTCTGCCTATTACAATAACTCTAAACTAGCGATCGCTGGTGGCAAAGTCACTCTCATCTGGCCTGAAGGAATGCAACAACCAAGGTGGCTATCTCCAGGACTATCAGGAAATCTAGGTGCATACGACTTGGGTGACGATATCATCTACATTCAGCAACCAGGCTCCACACCAAGAGGCTTAAATTACTCCATCCGTCGCAGTTTTTTAGAAGAAATTGGAGGTTTCGATCCTCATCTTGGTCGAGTAGGGAAAAATCTATTATCTAACGAAGAACTACAAATGACCGAATTTGCCCTACAACGTGGATGGCAAGTTGCTTATCTTCCAGAAGCACTAGTAGCTCATAATGTTGCCCCAGAACGCCTGCAACGTTCTTGGTTTTTAAACCGAGGCTGGTGGCAAGGTATCAGCGAGTGCTATCGAGAACAACTCGCTGGTAGGGCTGGTATCGCTCAATTACAACGAGGGGGCGAACGATTTTTGCGCGGTTTGTACAAAGCATTGCAATACTTCTTTGACCCAGCAGAACGATTTGACAAACTTGTGTATGCTTACGGTCAAATTGGCTACTTAAATGCAGCTATTCAAGGTCTTTTATCCACATCAAATAAGAAGTCATAAATATCATAAATTATAATTCTTATGTCATCTAAAATACCAGTTTCTGTATTAATTCCTGCCAAAAACGAACAAGCCAACTTACCAGCTTGTCTCACTAGTCTCAGCAGAGCAGATGAAATATTTGTAGTCGATTCTCAAAGTAACGATAATAGTGTCGAAATTGCTAAAAGTTATGGCGCTAACGTCATTCAATTTAAATTCAACGGACATTGGCCTAAAAAGAAAAATTGGTCTTTAGATAACCTACCTTTTCGTAACGAATGGGTACTAATTGTAGATTGCGACGAACGCATCACTCCCGAACTTTGGGAAGAAATTGAGCAGGCAATTAATCAAGATGAATATAGTGGTTATTATCTCAATCGCCGGGTATTTTTCTTAGGCAAGTGGATTCGTTATGGTGGAAAGTACCCCGATTGGAATTTGCGTTTGTTTAAGCATAAAAAAGGACGCTACGAAAATTTACATACAGAAGATATTCCCAACACTGGCGATAACGAAGTTCACGAACATGTAATTTTACAGGGTCAAGTTGGGTATCTGAAAAATGATATGCTCCATGAAGATTTTCGCGACCTTTATCATTGGTTAGAACGGCACAATCGCTATTCAAATTGGGAAGCTCGCGTTTATTATAATATTCTCACAGGTCAAGATGATAGCGGCACTATTGGTGCAAATTTATTTGGTGACGCAGTGCAACGCAAACGTTTTTTGAAAAAAGTATGGGTACGCTTGCCATTTAAACCCCTTTTGCGGTTTGTGTTATTTTATATCATCCAACGCGGCTTTTTAGACGGCAAAGCAGGATATATATATGGACGATTGCTGAGTCAATATGAATATCAAATTGGAGTTAAACTTTACGAATTACGAAATTGTGGTGGTCATTTAAATACTGCAACTACAGCAAAGCAGGAAATTATTGAGCAGGGAAGTCGAGGAGCAGAAGGAAAACTATTGACCATTGACTCCTAACTCTAGCAATTTTAGATTTTGAATTTTGAATTTTGGATTGGAGGAGAAATTTAAAATCTAAAATCTTAAAATCTAAAATCTAAAATCCAAAATTGAATGACTAATGACAAACCTTTTGTAGATTTACGCAAATATAACCAATCTTGGTTCGATCGCGGGCGTCCTGGTTGGTATATTTTATTATGGTGGTTTGTACAAGCGATCGCCTTTCCTCTGACTCCTCAACCGTTAAATATTTTACGTTGTACTCTACTACGATTATTTGGCGCTCGTATCGGCAAAGGCGTATTGATTCGACCCACTGCGCGTTTTACTTACCCCTGGAAAATTACTATAGGCAACTACAGTTGGATTGGGGACAACGTAGTTTTATATAGTCTCGATGAAATTAACATCGGCGAACAGTGCGTAATTTCCCAGAAAAGCTACCTCTGTACTGGTAGCCATGACATCCAAGACCCTGCCTTTGGCTTGAAAACAGCAACCATCACCATTGAAAATGGTGCATGGGTGGCCACAGATTGTTTCATTGGGCCGGGAGTAAAAATTGGTGCTAATGCTGTAATTGGCGCTCGTAGTAGTGTTTTCACCAGTATGCCTTCTGGACAAGTTTGTTGGGGAAGCCCCTGTCGTCCGAATAAAGCTCGGATAAAACTCGATCCTGTTAGTCATTAGTCAATAGACTTCTTGCAGTCTTGTGGGAAAAGGGCAAGGGGAAAGGGGGAAAGGTTTGCTATTTTCCCTTTCCCCGGTTGGTAAGCTTGTCGAACCATTAACATGATTCTCTTTTCCCACAAGAGTGCAAAAAGCACTCTTGTGCAAGAGACTCCATGAGCTGCGCTCACAAGGAACAATGAAAATGATCTTGGAACGATTTTGCGTTGTTTCAGCCTCTATTTTCAAGGCAGGTCTATTGGTCATTGGTCATTAGTGATTAATATCAACTTATACCAATTTGAAAAAAGAATGCGACACATAGACAAGACCCCTCCCCAACCCTCCCCGATGCTTTGGGGAGGATGCCGTCAGGCGGGTGGGGTATCTGTCGCAAACATTTTTTGAATCGGTATTATTATCAAAATCTCTCCCTTGTCCGCGTGTCCGTCTACACAATGATGGAATATTTATTCATCTCAAAGTACCCGCAGTAAGCTGGGAATGCTTTCTACAGATTCCAGACTCTCAATTTCTGCCAAGGCTTGCCGGAAGTTACCTTCCCGCACATCATGGGTGACAACTACAATCTCTGCTAGTTCCCCTTGAAAGCCTGTTTGCACAATTGACTCTAAGCTGACGCCATAGTTACCAAAGCAAGTACCCAATTTACCGATAACTCCCGGTTGGTCATTCGTAAGGAAACGGGCATAAAACCGAGTTATCAATTCTGTCATCGGCACAATTTGGCTGTATTCGTGATGTCCGCAAGCTAATAATGGATTTAGCGAACCGATTTTGGATTGATTCTCAGTACTAACTTTTTGCGATTTTAAACTTGCAGCTAAATTCAAGATATCTGAGGTTACAGCACTGGCGGTTGCACCAGCACCAGCACCGGGGCCAAAAAACATTACCTGCCCAATGGGTTCTCCTTCCACAAGGATGGCATTATAAACCCCGTTGATGCTAGCCAAAGGATGCGCTTTCGGCACTAAAGTCGGATGAACTCTCACAGAAAGAGGAGATAGGTAAAATTTTCCTGCGTCCCCGTATCCCTGCGTCCCCCCATCCTCTTCTGAGGAAGTAATTCTTTTAGCGATCGCTAACAATTTAATCACAAATCCCAATTTTTCGGCGTAGGCTATATCTGTTTTGCTGACTTGCCGAATGCCTTCGGTATACACATCTTTGAGGTTGATACGTCCGCCAAAACCTAATGATGCCAGGATGGCAATTTTATCAGCTGCATCTAAGCCATCAACGTCGGCTGTGGGGTCGGCTTCGGCATAACCCAAGTGTTGGGCATCAGCTAAAACATCACTGAAGTTGCTACCTTCTGTTTGCATCCGGGTGAGGATGTAGTTAGTTGTGCCGTTAACAATACCTGTGACAGCTTGAATGCGGTTAACGCTTAAAGATTGCTTCAGGGGTTGAATTACCGGAATTCCACCACCTACTGCGGCTTCTAACATCACGTATACGCCTGCTTGATTGGCTGTGGTGAAAATTTCTGCACCAAAGCGGGCGATGACTGCTTTATTGGCAGTGACTACGTGCTTGCCATTACTTAAAGCTTTGAGGATGAGCGATCGCGCTGGTTCTAATCCGCCCATGACTTCTACTATTATATCCACCGCCGGGTCGTTGACAATGGCTTCTAAATCTGTAGTCACCACATCGGTAGATAATTCTACTGCACGGGGTTTATCAAGCGATCGTACCCCCACACGGTATATTTCTATCTCTTGTAACAACGGGTGACGCCCAGTTTTGTCTTGTAACAACTGCACTGTACCCGTTCCCACGGTTCCTAATCCCAGTATTCCCAGTTTGACACCCACAAATTTTGCACCCAATTTCACCAATAAAAATTGTAGGTAGAGCGATTGCCCTACCTACTGATTATCCTTCTTCTTTAGTCTTTTGTCGTTTGTTGTCAGTCGTTAGTCACTTGCCCTTTGTTTTTTGAATAACTAATGACTAATGACTAATGACGAATGACAAAATTAGTAAGTTTCTACGTGCCAACGACCAGCTTTCTTGATTTGCTTCTGGTAATCACTCCAGGTGACGCCTTCTTTAGCAGCAGCAGCAGTTAAGGCTGCATCAATGCCATCTTCCATACCCCGCAAACCGCAAATGTATGTGTGAGTTTTTTCATTTTTAATCAACTGCCACAGTTCATCTGCGTGTTCCGCTACGCGGTCTTGGATATACATTCTACCGCCTTGGGGATTTTTCTGTTCGCGACTGATGGCAGCAGTCAGGCGGAAGTTATCAGGATATTTTTGTTGAATTTCTTCAAGTTCTTCCTTATACAAGAGGTTTGGAGTTGTCGGCACGCCAAATATTAGCCAAGAGAATCCTTTAAATTGGTATTCTGGGTTAGCTGCTCTTTCTGCGTCTTTAAATTGACGCCACAGATAAGCCCGCATTGGCGCAATACCTGTTCCGGTTGCCATCATAATTACATTAGCTTCGGGGTCATCGGGTAATAACATTTCCTTACCCACCGGCCCTGTAATTTTCACTTCTTCCCCTGGTTTGAGGAAACACAAGTGTGTCGAGCAAACACCGTAGACTGTTTCGCCAGTTTCTGGGTGCTTATACTCTAGCTGGCGGACACACAGTGATACTGTCTTATCATCCACATCGTCGCCATGACGAGTTGAGGCAATGGAATACAATCTGAGTTTTTCGGGCTTGCCGTTCTTGTCCAATCCTGGTGGAATAATGCCGATACTTTGACCTTCTATGTACTTTAAGTTACTGCCAGACAGGTCAAACTTGATGTGCTGAACAATACCAATTCCGCCTTCTTTGACTAGCGGCTCATTAGATATTACCTTGCCAATAAACGGAGCATTGGGACGGTAAGTGTTAACAGGAACGTCACCGTGGTCTTTTTTGGCTTTCGCTTGAGTCATGGTGTTGCCTTTCTTGTCCTTCTTCTCTAGCTGTGCTTCAGCTTTAACTTCAGTATTAATAGTCACAGGTGTGGCTTTACCATTAACTTGCCCTAAAGCAGCTACAGGCTGGATGCTAACAATAGTGCCGCCTAGACGAGTGATACGTCGCATTTCTTGATTCATGCGGTTGTAAGGCACTCTGATGAACACACTGCCACTTTTACGAATTGGGTAGTTTGTTTGATCGGTTTCTTCGCTCTGACGCAGACCTACCACTTCATAGAGGAAGACGCGGCTACCTAATTGTGTGTTGGCAGCACCCTCAACAGCACCTTGATTGTTCATTCGTTCTACCACTCCGATATTTACTTAACCGTTTTTCAAAAAAAAAAACTATTCCCCTACCTTGCCAGCTTTAGTTTACCGGATTTTCGTTTCACAAAACTGACCTTCTGGAAAAACGACATCACTAAGTGATGCCTTGCTAAGTACACTCACCGAAGACATCCAGGCATAGTAAAAAACACACCTGTTCACCTTCTAAGGTAAAGGATAAGTCTTTTGGAGAATGTTAATAATGAATCAATTTAATCTTTTCTTCGTTAACTACCACCGATACTTTGTTGCTAGCTTTTGTCTAGAAATAACAATGTTGCATCAGAGAGGACAAGGCGTATAAATCGATGCACTTATTAAGCATCTTATCCTTGACCTTACTTGACGAAATCTACTACTCTCATCAAATATTCATAGCTATATTTATTACTTGGTCATGTTTAACTACATGACTAGTACAATTAGAGCTAGGAACATAACAATAGAGAGGACTGTGATTTAAGCAACTATAATCAGTTTTACTTGATGTGAAAAATCTGTCAACCTCCATCAAAAGCTTGTTACTACAGTTTGTAATTTTACTTGTGGGTCTCAACCTGACTCGAATCACTGCCAAGAAAACTGCAAAAAATAAACAACTGCATGTGATGGTTAACTTTAAAAGGGAATAGGGAACGGGGAATAGGGAACAGGGAAATCCCCACAATTAAAGTAAGGGGATTTGTATAAAGACGTATTTTTTCACAGCATGAGTGTCTCGAAAAAATCTTTTTACCTTTTTTCATAAATAAATTTAGCTACTCTCAAACCTAATATTCGATCGGGATTTTACGACTGTTGCCTGTTCCCTATTCGCTGTTCCCTGCCCAAAGGGCTGAGTCAACTGATGGAGTTTGTTGCAGATGTTGAATATCAAAAGCTTGTAGTAGCAGTATTTCCACTTAGTGGTTAAAATCTATAGACTTTTGCATCTCTGGCTAAAATTTCAGCTATCGTCCATTTTAGGCAATACATCTTTTGGTGTTGGCTGTTGACTGTTGACGATTAACTGTTAACGATTAACAGTCAACGAATTCAAAGCCTAATTGCTTACTATTTTTATGAAGGAATCTTGAATGTTAAGAACACTGAGATTTTTATTTGAGTTTATCCATAAATTTACACCCAATAATTTTACTCATACAACTTAGGGAGTCATTCGTTAGATAGATTATGGTCTCAAATATGTTGCAGTCTTTGGGCGTAATAATACTTGCCAAGGCCAAAAAACTTGCCAAAGATATCAATTATACCATTACAACACCATTAGATAAAGTCACAACTAGCAAACAACAGAGCAGTGGAATACTTACAGGTAGTATCGATCCCTCACGGGAAATTAACAGCTCAATCATCAAAATGATTAGTAAACCAAACTAATTCTTGTTAACATCAAATCTTGTATGGGATACCCCCTTCTGTTAAAATCAAATATACCACTAGGATTAAATACTTACCGGCACTTAGATTCAGGCTAGTCCAATGAGTAGCAACTTATGAGTTTTAAATTTGTTGTTTACTTGTTGATGTCTTATAGCAGTGCTGGGTAGCAAGAACGCAGGATAAACCAAAGGGGTAAACTCCTGGCTTCAGAATCTGCTGTGTGAAAAATTATTGACACAACTTTAGTATTAAGAGGAGATTTATGACAAGTAAGCCGGAACGCGTGGTACTGATTGGAGTAGCCGGAGACTCTGGTTGCGGTAAATCTACGTTTTTGCGTCGTTTGATAGATTTGTTTGGTGAAGATTTAATGACAGTCATCTGTTTGGATGACTATCACTCCTTGGATCGCAAACAGCGCAAAGAAACCGGGATAACAGCACTAGACCCCAGGGCCAACAATTTTGACCTGATGTACGAGCAAATCAAAGCGCTCAAAAATGGTCAAGCGATTGATAAGCCGATTTACAACCACGAAACCGGCTTGATCGATCCGCCAGAGCGGGTAGAGCCGAATCACATTGTGGTAATTGAAGGGCTGCATCCTTTATATGATGAAAGAGTGCGATCGCTAATCGACTTTAGCGTTTATTTCGACATCAGTGATGAAGTCAAAATTGCCTGGAAAATCCAGCGAGATATGGCTGAACGCGGTCATCGTTACGAAGATGTCTTAGCACAAATCAATTCCCGCAAACCTGACTTTGAAAAGTTTATTGAACCACAAAGAGAATTTGCCGACATAGTTCTTCAGGTATTACCCACAAACTTAATCAAAAACGACACTGAGCGTCGAGTCCTACGGGTTCGTATGCTCCAGCGGGAAGGAAAAGAAGGCTTTGAGCCAACCTACCTATTTGATGAAGGCTCAACAATTCATTGGACTCCCTGCGGACGCAAACTCACCTGTTCTTACCCTGGTATGCAACTGTACTACGGTTCAGATGTCTACTATGGTCGCTACGTCTCAGTATTAGAAGTGGATGGTCAATTTGACAACCTAGAAGAAGTCATTTACATCGAAACCCATCTCAGCAATACATCAACCAAATATCAAGGTGAGTTGACTCACTTGTTACTCCAGCACCGTGAATATCCAGGTTCCAATAATGGAACTGGCTTGTTCCAAGTACTTACAGGTTTAAAAATGCGTGCTGCTTACGAACAGCTGACAGCTAAAGAAGCAAAGTTAGCAATTCAAGTCTAAAGCAGCAGGTTTGTGTCAAAGCTTGCAGGGGCACTTTTCGGAATGCCCCGCTTTTTTTTGTCTTCTTCAAAACATTTTACCGAGAAAATAATTAGCGTAAATTGTATCTTCCTTACTTGTAGTTAGTAGTTTTAATCGATCTTCAAAAGACACTAACGACTCCAGTATAAATGTTGTTATGATTTCATAAATTAGGTAGCTGGACTAAATAACGCATTTAGTTAGCGAAAATACTCTAACAAGGAGGAACAACCTTTGTCTCGTCGATATTTATTTACCTCCGAGTCAGTCACTGAAGGTCATCCAGATAAAATCTGCGATCAGATTTCTGATACCATCCTTGATGCTCTACTGACACAAGACCCAAGCAGTCGTGTAGCCGCTGAAGTAGTCGTTAATACTGGCTTAGTGCTAATTACAGGTGAAATCACCACCAAAGCCAATGTAAATTTCGTCAATCTCGCCCGCAAGAAAATTGCCGAAATCGGCTACACCAATGCTGATAACGGCTTTTCTGCCAACAGCACCAGCGTTTTGCTCGCTTTAGACGAACAATCACCTGATATTGCCCAAGGCGTCAACACAGCCCAAGAAACCCGCCAGCAAGATAGTGACGAACAATTCGACAAAATTGGCGCTGGCGACCAAGGTATCATGTTCGGTTTTGCCAGCAACGAAACACCAGAATTGATGCCCTTGCCCATCAGTCTAGCTCACCGCATTGCTCGCCGATTAGCAGCAGTTCGCAAAACAGGTGAATTGCCATACCTACGTCCTGACGGTAAAACTCAAGTAACTGTAGTTTACGAAGATGGACGTCCCGTAGGCATTGATACTATCTTGATTTCCACCCAGCATACAGCCAGTATCGGTGAAATCACAGATGAGGCAGCAGTACAAGCCAAAATCAAAGAAGACCTATGGTCTGCCGTAGTTGAACCTGTTTTTAGCGACATCGACGTTAAGCCTAACGAAGCAACACGCTTTTTAGTCAATCCCACAGGTAAATTTGTGGTTGGTGGCCCCCAAGGAGACTCTGGTCTAACAGGACGGAAAATAATCGTTGATACCTATGGTGGCTATTCACGGCATGGCGGCGGTGCTTTTTCTGGCAAAGACCCCACCAAAGTAGACCGTTCTGCGGCTTATGCAGCTCGTTATGTGGCAAAGAATATTGTCGCCGCTGGCTTAGCTGATAAAGTTGAAATCCAACTTTCCTATGCTATCGGCGTAGCGCGGCCAACCAGCATCTTAGTGGATACCTTTGGTACTGGCAAAGTCGATGAAGAAATCTTGCTGGAATTAATCAAGCAGCACTTTGAACTGCGTCCAGCAGGAATTATCCATACCTTCAACTTACGCAACTTGCCAAGTGAACGAGGCGGACGTTTTTATCAGGACGTCGCGGCTTACGGTCACTTTGGTCGGGCTGATTTAGACTTGCCTTGGGAACAGACAGATAAAGCAGAATTGTTGAAGCAAGCAGCAAATGAGTCACTTTCAGCAGCTGTGGCTCAGGCATTAAGTTGAATTGAGAAGTAGAGAAAAGGGTAAGGGATTAGAAAAACCCTTTTCCCTTTCTTGCAAAATTATTTTTGCAAAAGCTTTATTCAACCTTTGTCCTCATATTGTTTCAGTTTTAGATTGATACAAATACTTTAATAGGGGCGCACAGATAGCTGTGTGCCCCTATTAAATAATGATATGTATCTAGATTTTCAGAAAATGCGATCGGCCCCAATTTCCACAATCTAAAATCCAAAATTTCAATGAGAGCAAGAATCGACAATAAATTACTTTTTATTCACCATGAGGATTTACCAGAGTTCAAAAAAGGCGGTTCGGTGGTCAGAAATTCATATTTCTGGGCACTACGTTCAATTGCTGGTCAAGCTTCGCGTTATCGTGATTGGGAATACGAACCAGAGGTTTGGCTGGCGCTTTCGCGAATGCTATTATCCTTCGCTGAATCTGGGTATTTAGGTTATAGAGAGACTATTCTGGAGTTTCCTTTGTCTCAAGGAGAAATTCCAGATGTGTTGCGAAATGTATCCACTTGGGAGTAGAGACGTTACATTGCAATGTCTCTACATCTGGTGTCATAAATACGGGCACTTAAATGAGCTTCATTCCGTCAGCATTAGCCATCATGGACAAATCTTAGTTAACAGCAATACTGAAATCTGCTAGTTCTGAGAAAACTATGAAAATGCCGCAGTTAGTGTAGGAAAATAACGTGAAAATAAGCTTTATTGCTAAAACATTAATTACATCCATAGGGTTCTTAGGTTTATTTACCCCCAGCCAAGCATCGGCTCAAGTGATACCACAGCCTTGGGTTTCAGTAGGTGGCAAAGATGGCGATATAACTTATGCTGTGGGAGCTAGGGCTTTGAATTTTGGAGTTGAAGTAGGAACTGGCCCTGATGGCGCTACAGGAGTAGATGTTTTGAAATTTATTAGTTTGCCTGTAGTTTCACCTTATGTAGGAGTTGGTCTGTATTCAGAAGATAAAGGTGTTGCGGTTTCAGGTGGCGTTCAGGTAGGCGCTAGTGATAATGTTTTTGTAGGTGCTGGCTACAATTCTGTTCGTGGCTTTAATGGACAACTGGGAATCAGATTTTAACAGTTGGCTTGAGGTATTTCTAAATTAAAAAACATCGAAATTATTCTTGTGGAGTGCATATCTTGTGTAACTAGAGTTATGGTTGGACGAGACGCCCATCCCACAAGATTCTACAAAATTCAATACTTGATTTATTGCTATTTCTTGAGGAATAGGTAATGGGAAATAAGGGATGATTTTTTAACCAATGACTCCTCCTTTGGGTATATCTTCAGGGAAATACAAAATCTAAAATCCATAATCTGTGGATTAAAGAAATTACTAGATGCTGCCTCTCAACCCCACATCATAGGCCTGATAACTGTTTGCAGAAAATTTGGACAATACATGCTATCTTTTTGGATAGATGACATGCCATAGACAAAGAGTAGAGCAATTGTCTATACAATGTCCAACACTCGGCTATTATTCAGATTTTAAGCACACTGTTAGTGTTATTTATTTAACAGGACTCTTCCTATGGAGCCAGGGCTAAGATTACTAATTCAATTGGTATTAGAGTTTGCACCTGTAATTGTAGACCTGATACAAAAGAGAAGGGAAGAAAGTCTGACTACCACTAATTATCTATTGCCTACAGTTATTAATGAAGCTGTCAGATTTGGCAAGAATATGATGGCAGAAAATGATAGCTATGATGGAAGTTTTGAACAAACAAAACTTCTGCAACAACAATTAGCTGTTTATCAGCGTGAAACACAATTAAAAGTAGCAAATCAAGAAAGAGAGACTGCTCTTAAGTTACCAGAAGTATACAAAATTTTTGAGAGTTGGCCTTTAAGATTATACCCGTCACAAATTTTAGAATCTCATACAAATCAAGGACGGACTCCGCTCAAAATCTTTCTTGCTCCTCCGCAAATCAAGTTTGACCAATTTGAACATAGGAGTGATAGCGTTTCGGAAATAGAACTAATGTTGGCTGAAGGTTTAAGAAAATTGTTCAATCAACATTATTCTCTACACAATCCTATTAGACCAACAGAGTTTTTAGCAGGAGCTTGGGATAGTAAACGTTTTCATAGTGAATCCAGTATCAAGGCTTTGTATGGCATCTTAAAAACAGAACCAATTTTAATTTTAGAGTCAGAAAATGATGGAGATTACCTCAACTTTCGGATTGCTTATTGGGGATTAAAACAAGGTAAGTATTACTACAAAACAATTGCACGGTTATCTTATAAAGAAATTATTCAGGAATCCGCTAAAAGACGCGCTTGGGAGTGGAAGAAAATTCGAGATGAATTATTGGCGTTGGGAGAAAACTTAGAAGAAATCAATCTTTTGGGCAGAGATAATGTATTTAATTTGGCAATTTTAGAAAAATCAGAAAAATGGCAGGCTCAAGGTATTGATGTGAGCAAGTTATCCTTGCAATATCAAGTTAATCATCAAGATTTTGAACAGCTTTGCCAGGTGTTGATTAGTTGTCATTTTCTGGTTGCGGCTTGGGTAGCAGATATTTATCATTTAGTTCATCATGATGTACCGCCTTTGCTGCCAAAGTTGCTGCCAAGTTTGCTCAAAGATGCTTTTGATTTCCAATCTGTGGAAGCAATAGCCACAGGTTATAAACAAGTCTACCAAGCTCTAGAAGAGGAACGACGTTGTTGGGTTCCAGAGTTGGCTTTGCAGTTAGCTCAAAGTTTATCTCATTTACCCGATCGCTCTTGGGCACAAGAACAAATTGATTATTCGATTAGCACATGGTTGGAATTACGTCAAGCTTCATCACAGGAATTTGCTAACCCCTTGGAGGCCATGCAATCAGCTGTGAAAATTGAAGATGAAGAATATTTCCAAAACTTAAAAGAATATTTTACAGCTGTGAGCGATCGCCAAAATATTCTAGCTGTAGAAAAACTCCTAGAAGCGATCGCCATTCTCAAACACAAGCGCACCTTAGAAAATGCCAATCTCCGGTATACCCTCATTGGACATGCTGGCAAAGTTACCTGTGTGGCCATTAGTTCTGATGGCGAAATTTTAGTTAGTGGTTGTGCAGACAAAACCATCAATTTGTGGAATTTGCGAACCGGCAAACTCATCCGCACTTTGACAGATAATTTGGGTGAAGTTTCATCTCTAGCAATTAGCCCCGATGGTAATTTCCTTGCTATTGGTAGCTGCGAACACCCCAAAAGTAATGTCAAAGTCTTGCATTTAAAAACAGGCAAAGTATTGCACACACTTTTAGGGCATCAAAAACCAGTAAATGTTGTGGCAATCAGCCCAGATGGTACAATTCTTGCCAGTGGCAGTAATAAAATCAAGATTTGGAATTTAGATAAAGGCGATCGCATTTGTACCCTTTGGCATTCATCGGCTGTTCATGCCGTGGCAATCAGCCTTGATGGTACAATACTTGCCAGTGGAAGTTCTGATAACAAAATCAGGTTGTGGAATCCACGCACAGGCGACCCGTTAAGCACGCTAAACGGTCACGATGGCGAAGTCAATTCAATTGCCATGAGTCCCGATGCACAACTCCTGTTCAGTGGTAGTGGTGACACAACCATCAAAGTTTGGCATTTGGCTACTGGTAAACTGCTGCACACATTAACTGGACACTCACAAGCAGTAAAATCCTTAGCCGTTACTCCAGATGGACAAACTCTAATTAGCGGTAGTGCAGATAAAACCATCAAAATTTGGCGACTTTCCACAGGCGAACTACTGCAAACCCTCACTGGCCATTCAGAGACGGTGAATTCTCTCGCCCTGAGTCCTGATGGTAAGTTACTCGCTAGCGGTAGTACAGACCAAACCATCAAAATTTGGCAACTAGTATTGTGAACTAATTTAGATAAACCCAAAACCCTAATTGTAGAGACGCGATTCATCGCGTCTTCCCCAACATTAGAGTAACACTATCTTAATTTGACTCTCAACGAATCAAAACAAGTGTACCAGTTAAAATTAAGCCAGTCCCCAATATTACTTGTAGCGTTAGCGGTTCCTTAAGAAATAGTAGCGAAAAAATTAGCACCAAAATCACACTCGATTTATCCAAAGGTGCTACTAAAGAAGCTTTGCCGACTTGTAAGGCGCGAAAATAAAACAACCAAGATAAACCAGTTGACAACCCAGAGAAGACGAGAAATAGCAAGGTTTTGGGGCTAATTGTCAATAGTGTATCTAGTTGTCCTTTTGCAAAAACCCAACCCCAAATCATGACTAGAATTACTACTGTGCGGATTGCAGTTGCTAAGTTGGAGTTAATTGCTTCGACTCCAATTTTGGCAAATATAGTCGTCAAGGCTGCAAAAAATGCCGATAGTAGAGCGAAAAATATTGCGTTCGTTTCATTCTCTGACATTTAATGTCCCCGATCGCATCAGTATTTATTGAGAAATAATATCACTATTTGCTTTCCATAGATTCTCTACATGTTGAGATTAACTTTCTAACGTCTTCTGCCGAATCTTGTTGCAATACTGATGCTGCCATCGCCTGACTTTCGGCTAAACTTAACTGATGAATTCTCTGCTTGATTGCAGGTATGCTTTGAGGATTCACACTTAATTCATCTAACCCCAAACCTAATAAAATCGCTGTTGCTAAAGGATCGGCTGCCAATTCGCCACATAAACCGACGGAAATTCCTGCCCTATGGCCAGCCTCAACGGTTTGTTTTACCATCCTTAATACTGCTGGATGTAAGGCATCAACTAAATTTGCCACCCGTGGGTTGGTGCGATCGCCTGCCATAATATACTGGCTCAAGTCATTGGTGCCGATACTAAAAAAGTCTACTTCAGTGGCTAATCGTTCGGCCATGGCCACTGCTGAGGGCACCTCCACCATAATTCCTATTTTTATCCCTGCATCAAAGGGAATACCAGCTTGCTTGAGTTCAGCTTGCACTTCACCCAGAATTGCCTTAGCTGCCAGCACTTCAGTGACAGTGGCAATCATGGGCAACATAATTTTAATTTGGTGTCCGACACTAGCTCGCAAAATTGCCCGCAATTGAGTTTTGAAAACTTCTGGATTCCCCAAGCAAAAACGAATTCCCCGCCAACCTAAGAATGGGTTGGCTTCCAGAAATCCTACCCTCAAATAAGGAAGTGGCTTATCGCCGCCGATATCCAAAGTCCGAATCAACAACGGACGATGCTGCAAAACTTCAGCGATCGCCTGATACACTGCTAGTTGTTCTTCTTCTGTGGGGGCGCTGGTTCTGTCCAAATAAAGAAACTCGGTGCGGAGTAGTCCCACCCCTCCGGCACCATTAGCTACAGCAACTTGCACATCATTAATACTACCGATATTGGCAAAAACGCTCACTTGCCGACCATCAGAAGTAATTGCTGGCTGGTGTGCCGTGGCTTGTGCTTGCTGTTGGGCAGCTTGCCAAGCTTCTCGCTTTGTCTGAAGCTGTTCTAGAATATCTAACTCTGGTTCTACCCAAGCTTTGCCGCTTTCACCATCCAATGCCATGAGGGTACCATCTGCCAAGTGCAACACCTGGGCATCTAGTCCCAAAACTGCGGGAATACCCAATGTCCTGGCGATAATTGCACTGTGGGAAGTGGCACTCCCTGAAGTTGTACAAATCCCCAACACCTTTGTCGGGTCGAGTCCGGCGGTATCTGAAGGCGTTAAATCGCTGGCTACCAAAATCGCTGGTGACTCTAGATGCAAGTTGGCTGGGGCATTGCCAGTGAGTAAGCGCATCACCCTTTGCCCCACATCCACAACATCGTCCACTCGTTCTTGCAAATAAGAGTCCTCAAGTGTGCGGTAGGAAGAAGCCACTTCATCGACTACGGCTTGCCAAGCAGCTTCGGCATTGATATGGTGTTCTAAAATGCGCCCATGAGCCGCTTCTAAAAGAACTGGATCTTCTAAAAATAGTAAATGGGCATCAAAAATGGCGGCTTCTGCATCGCCAATTTGAAAAGATGCTTGGGAGAACACCGCTTGAATTTCTTGGCGGGCGATGTTAATTGCAGCTTGTAAACGTTGCCACTCAGATTCAGTATCTTCTACGTGATATTCCGTAACTGTAATGGGGACGGGTTGATAATGAACCATAGGTGCGATGGCCACTCCCGCAGAAGCCGGAATTCCCACGAGTTCGCCATCAGTGCTTGGGGTAACTTCGCGTTGCAACACTGCTGAATAATTCAAAGTTGTATTATCCTCGCCAAAGTTAGTTGCAAACAATACTTGCAATGCTGCCAGTGCTGCATCTGCATCAGCACCTGTGGCAGTAATTCGCAATTCGTGTCCTTGACGCACCCCTAAAGTTGTGACTTGGTTAATACTATCGCCCCGGACTAAGGCAGTATTTCTAGTTAAATTTTGCACCAGAATTTGAGATTGAAACCGGGCTGCCGTTGCCACAAACTGGGCTGCCGGACGGGCGTGTAAACCCAAGCGATTGCTGACAGTTAGCCGAATTTCTTGCCTTGGAGATTCTGCATTGCTGGCTGGGATGTCGCTATCCCCAACCGACGCAGGGTTACTAACTCCAGTTAATTGAGTTGCTTTTGCTACTAATGCGCCCCGTGCCTCCGCCATCACTTGCTGAATGTTCCCACCAGCCGCAGCAGCTACCACAGCAGCGATCGCACCTTCCACCAGAGGCGCTTCACACAAATACACTTTTTGCCGCTGTTCCTCCGACAGAAACTCCAGCGCCATTTCTGCGCTGAGTAAAGCACTACCCAAATCCATTAACACCAAAACACCATCATCAGAGAAAACAGCAGCGATCGCTTCACTCACCTGGATGGCATCTGTACCCAAGGGATTTTGGGGATCTTCAATCCCTGCTGCAATGGCGATGGGAACTTCACCCCGAACCATTTGTGCGGCGAGTTCCCGCACACCCAAAGCTAGTTGTTTACTGTGAGAAACTATGACAATTCCGACCACTGCCACACCGCCAATCTAATTACGAGGTTTGCAATTAGCCAGTCATTCATTTCATTTTCCCATTGAGCTAAAATTCCAACTCAGCGAAAATATTCCGGTGTTGCAAGCTAGAAACCCGAATAAAATATCCTTCTTTTACTGGAATACGTGGTATCCATTGATGAATTCCATCACTAGCAGTATGGGGAGAAATGTTTTGAAGAAGTTTCTTCTCATAGTACAACCTAATCGAGACATCGCCATCAAAATTGTCTCGCCACAATATTAAATAAGGTTGATCTTTGTTCGCAACGACTTTACCGGCTGGCTGACTCAAGAAAATTTTTGGCGCAATCTGATTTTTACTTTTCTTACGGAATCCCAGATAATGAGGTAAATCTCGAAAAGTAGGATTTGCTTGCAAATTAGACATTTGTGGAACAATAATATTTCCACTTTGGGGATTAAACAAATAAGTGGATCTGCCACCATCAACGGTAATGATATCCCCTTTAACTCCTAATTTACGCAATAAATCCGCCGCCTCGTCTAAAGTTGTTTGGTTTGCTGTCACAATCAACAACAGTTCGTCACCTTTGACACCATCTTTGTTAAGAGTACCCATGACTTGGTATTTATTTACTTGATTTTGGGCTAAGACTTTTGCCGGATGGTCGCTGTATTGGTAGGTGACAATTGCATTTTTTACTGCTTTTTGATTGAGTGGCGCACCGCTCGTTAGATCGTAATTTGTAATATATGCTTGATTATCATCCCACACTAAAGCCTTGAGGCGAATATTACGATAATATTTATCTTTTGGTTCTTTGACCGGCCCGTAAGGACTATTCCCGCCACTGATGACTACACCATTAAATTTAATGGGAAAAGATAATTGTGTACTGGGTTGATATTGTTCAAAAAAAGAACAATTAATGATAGAAAAAACGTTGTTAGCATAAAGCTGTTGATATTCTTCTGCAACTTTCGAGAATAATTTGTTTTTGAAAAAAGGGCTGTAATATCCACCCTCTCCTTGATAATATTTACCTTGCTTTTGACCCATATTATCCACCTCTCCAATGATTTGGTCGATGTGCATTTTCCGGAGGTCAATAACTTGTAAAAAAGCTTCGTTACCGTTTGTTAATTGTTTTCTATATAAAGCTGCACCGTCTATAACTTGGAGAGGCTGATAAGAAGCTAAAGGATCGAAACTTTGAGCAATCCACAGACTACTTAGAATTGGCAGCACAAACAGCAATAAATTCATGAGAACATTCATTAGAATTTTGTCGGAGTTGAAATAAGTATCAGGAATTATAATATAGATTTTTATATTAGCTAGGGGTTGAAATCCAAGTTTGAACTCAGAAGGTCAAACTTGAGTCTTCAGAGAGTTTTTGCGTAAGTCCTA
>Ga0314812_100028_pt1 | contig 25698 bp, 19 predicted proteins | sample STEome_9_FD_202336 | JGI IMG/M metagenome (GOLD analysis project Ga0314812, IMG submission 202336) | Metatranscriptome of soil surface biofilm microbial communities from soil inoculated with nitrogen-fixing consortium DG1, State College... ...
GAAGCCATTATTTTAAGAGCCACCGAACCTCCTTACAACGTCCAAATTCCAACCGAAAGATAGTAAAGCGATGCAAGCCAAACTCCAAGAGCAACTTTCCCCCAATGATGCCGAAGTTATTTTAGGATGCTTACCTGAACGAATTCGCGCCGCTCTAATTGCTCGTGCTACTGAAATTGAATATCCAATCGAAGCAGTTATTGAGATGGCGATCGCAAGTTTTCTCGACACAGAGGCGTTGGGTTTTGCAGATTGCAAGCCAGGGCGTGGACAATAAAACAGTCAACAAATTTTGGATTTTAGATTTTTTCCATCCATTAGGGACGGGGTATGAACCAAAAGAATCTAAAATCGGCAATCTAAAATCTAAAATTCGCACAGTCAACTGGCGAAAGATATTGGTGTGGATAAAGAGGTTAGTTGCAGCCGCTCAACCGAAACATTAGAAGCTGACGAGAAAAGCGATCGCTTGCAAGAAAAAGGGAATTTGTTCTGCCCCCAATCTCCAATCCCCAATCCCCACTCATAATATGCGAACATAATGAAGTTGTAGCCGATCGCCTGCACTGAGGTTTAAAGTGGATACTATTGCCATCCCTGCTCTGAATCGCCCAGTAGATGCCACTGTAGAGATTCCTGGTTCTAAAAGTATTACTAATCGAGCATTACTTGTGGCAGCTTTGGCGCAAGGTGACTCGATTTTAGAAAATGCTTTATTTAGTGAAGACAGCAATTATTTTGCTAAATGTTTAGAGAATTTGGGTATTCCTATTACTCTCAATCCTAGTCTGGCTCAGATTCAAATTACAGGAAGGGGTGGGGAAATTCCAGCTAAACAGGCAGATTTATTTGTAGGATTATCGGGTACTACAGTACGGTTTATTTCAGCGCTAGTGGCACTGGGTAAGGGCGAATACCGCCTAGATGGTGTTCCCAGGATGCGAGAAAGACCAATGGGCGACTTGCTAAACGTGCTGCAAGCAAGTGGAGTAACTGTTAATTTTGAGGGAAATCCTGGGTTTACGCCCTACACCATCTATGGTGGGCAGTTTTCCGGGGGACATTTTCGCTTAAAAGCTAACCAAACAAGTCAGCAACTTTCAGCATTACTGATGGTTGCGCCTTATGCTCAACAGGATACAACTTTTGAAGTTGAAGGAACATTGGTTTCTCAATCTTACGTGAAAATGACTTGTAAGTTGATGGCGGATTTTGGCGTACAGGTAAATGAAATCAGCGAAAATCAATTCCAAATTAAAGCAGGTCAGCGTTACCAGCCTCGACATTACACAATAGAACCAGATGCGTCAAATGCTTCTTACTTTTTTGCCGCCGCCGCCGTTACTGGTGGACGAGTGCGGGTAAAATATTTGACCAAACAATCTTGTCAAGGTGATATTCTTTGGCTCAACGTCTTAGAACAGATGGGATGCCAGGTACGTGAAGGTGATGATTATACGGAAGTTACAGGGCCAGAGCAATTACAAGGTATCGATATTGACATGAATGATATCTCAGATTTGGTGCAAACTTTAGGAGCGATCGCTCCCTTTGCCACCTCACCTGTTACCATTCGCAATGTCGAACATATTCGCTACAAAGAAACTGACCGCATTCACGCCGTAGTTACCGAATTGCGTCGTCTGGGAGTCCAGGTTGAAGAATTTGCCGATAGACTGAAGATTGAACCAGGCCCCATTACACCGGCAGCCATTGAAACTTATCACGATCATCGCATGGCAATGGCATTTGCTGTCACAGGCTTAAAAGTTCCAGGGATTGTAATTAAAGACCCAGGTTGTACAGCAAAAACTTTTCCAGATTACTTTACCCGATTTTTCAAAATGTTAGAACAATAAAAGGTGAATAGCCATGTCTAATATCAAAGAAGCAATGCCCGTGCTTGCCCGTCATGAAGGAGATTGGATAGGCACTTATACATTAATAGATACAGCTGGAAAAATCATTGATAGCTACGAATCTCATTTAACATGTCAATTTCCAGAAAACGGCCCTCATCCTTACTATCAAATTAATCGCTACACATGGGCTGACGGAAAAAAAGAAGAATACGAATTTCCTGGAATCTATAAAGATAATAAACTGTGGTTTGACACCGATCGCATTGACGGTAAAGCCTGGGAAGCTGACAATTCCATTGTAATTTTGTGGTTTGCTTATAAGACAAACCCAGACATGAGTTTATATGAAATGATTTACATTAGTCCTGATAATAACAATCGCGCCCGTACTTGGCATTGGTTTAAAAATGGTCAAATATTTCAACGCACTCTCATTCAAGAACAACGGGTAAAATAAAGCGATCGAGCTTTAATTTGGTAGGGTGCGTTATGGACGTAAGTCCTAACGCACCGAAAATCTTGAATGGTGCGTTAGCCCACGGCATAACACACCCTACTGGCGTAGCAAGGCTAAAATGTTGCAATAGATTTTATTGTGGGATGGGTGTCGTCACCCGTCCGGGCGGGCAGGATGCCCACCCCACAAGAGTTTACTAATGCACTATTTTAGTCCGGTCACGCTACTACTAAAATCTAAAATCTAAAATCCAAAATCGTATATGGCAAAAGGTGACAAAATAAACTTTTCTACTCCTAGCGGTTTCCCAGAATTTTTACCTAGCGAAAAGCGCCTAGAATTATATTTATTAGATACCATCCGTAGAGTTTATGAAAGCTATGGATTTACACCCATTGAAACCCCAGCAGTAGAACGTTTAGAAGTCCTACAAGCTAAAGGAAACCAAGGCGACAATATCATTTATGGAATTGACCCCATATTGCCACCAAATCGCCAAGCCGAAAAAGATAAATCCGGCGAAACTGGTTCGGAAGCAAGGGCATTAAAGTTTGACCAAACAGTTCCATTAGCAGCTTACATTGCTCGTCACCTTAATGAATTAACCTTTCCTTTTGCCCGCTACCAAATGGATGTAGTTTTTCGCGGAGAAAGAGCAAAAGATGGGCGTTTTCGCCAGTTCCGCCAATGCGATATTGATGTAGTTGCCCGTCGGGAACTGAGCTTACTTTATGATGCTCAAATGCCTGCAATTATCACTGAAATATTTGAAGCAATTAACATTGGTGATTTTCTTATCCGCATCAATAACCGTAAGGTTCTGACAGGTTTCTTTAAATCAGTGGGAATTGCCGAAAACCAAATTAAATCTTGTATCAGTGTTGTTGATACTTTAGAAAAAATTGGTGAAACTAAAGTCAAACAGGATTTAGAAAAAGAAGGAATTACCACAGACCAAGCTGAAAAAATCATTGAGTTTATTAAAATAGATGGCTCAGTTGATGAAGTATTAGATAAACTCAAACACTTAGCAAACAATCTTCCAGAAAGCGAACAGTTGGCTTTAGGTGTTACCGAACTAGAAACAGTAATTACAGGGGTGCGTAATCTCGGAGTTGCCGAAAATCGTTTTTGTATTGATTTATCCATTGCCCGTGGGCTTGATTACTATACTGGTACAGTTTACGAAACAACTTTATTGGGACATGAAGCCTTGGGTAGTATTTGTTCTGGTGGTAGATATGAAGAATTAGTGGGAGTATTTTTAGGTGAAAAAATGCCTGGTGTTGGCATTTCCATTGGCTTAACTCGCTTAATTAGTCGATTGTTAAAAGCAGGTATTCTGAGTACCTTAGCTGCTACACCCGCACAGGTGATGGTGGTGAATATGCAAGATGATTTAATGCCGACTTATCTAAAAGTTTCCCAACAACTGCGTCAAGCGGGAATTAATGTTATCACTAACTTTGATAAGCGTCCTTTGGGAAAACAATTTCAATTAGCAGATAAACAAGGAATTCAATTTTGTGTAATTATTGGTTCTGAGGAAGCAGCAGCAAATAAATCTTCTCTGAAAGATTTGAAAACAGGTCAACAAGTGGAAGTTTTATTGGAAAATTTAGCAGAGGAAGTGAAACGACGGCTGACGTAAAAGTTGATCGATGACTTGAGTGCGATCGCTGTTAGCATAGCTTTGGCAGAAGGTTATGAGAGGTTGTTGAAAAATCAGCAAGTATACTCAAAATCTCTCGCTAAATTTCTGTTAGTGAAATTATCTATTAAAGTTCTATGAATTGGAGTGCTGCTTTACCAACTTTTTTTATCACCTTAAGGGAAGGCGTTGAAGCCGCTTTGGTTGTGGGAATCGTCTTCGCGTGTTTACAGCAAGCTCAACAACAAAAATTACAGCGTTGGGTTTACTTTGGTGTTTTCATCGGTATCTTGGCGAGTTTTGTATTTGGTTTGCTCATTCATGTGGGATTACAAGGATTGCAGACATCTAAGCAGCTTTATGCACCTGTGTTCAAGCAACTTTTTGAGGTGGGGTTGGGTGTAATCGCCATCGCCATGCTCAGTTGGATGCTAATTTGGATGACACGACAAGCGCGATTTCTCAAAGCTGAAATTGAAGGTTCTGTTAAAAGTGCTTTGGGGGGAACTGATAGCGCCGGTTGGGCAATTTTTAGTTTAGTTTTTATTGCTGTGTTTCGCGAAGGTTTAGAAACAGCTTTGTTTATCGTTGCTAAGTTCCAAGAAGGTTTGACGCCTGTTTTGGGTGCAATGGGAGGATTAGCGATCGCTGTTATCATCGGTATGCTGCTATTTAAATGGAGCATCCGAATTAATTTAAGCCGATTTTTCCAGGTGATGGGTGTGTTACTGCTGCTAATTGTCTCCGGGTTAGTAATTTCTGTCCTGCGCCATATTGATGCTGCGGCCATTGCTTTTAGCCAAATCAACCCAGAAGTCTTGGGTATTTGCGGACAAGGAAATACATCTTGTGTTTTAGGCCCCCAAGTTTGGGATTTCTCAACAATATTACCTGACCGAAAATTCCCCGGTATTTTGCTCAAAACCTTATTTGGTTACACCCAAAAATTGTATCTACTCCAAGCTGTGGGTTATCTACTTTTTTGGATAACCGTAGGCGGTCTTTATTTCCGCAGTCTCAGCCAACCCAAACAATTAATCACTAATTCGTAATGGTCTGAATTGCATTAGAGACGTTGCAATGCAACGTCTCTACAATGATTTTGATATCCTGTTCAACCGTCAACTATCAACAATTTCCCCCTTTTATAAATTTCTGGTAATTTCCACCAAGGAAGATGAGGATTTTCGTGATGTTCTTTGTGGTAACCGAAATGATAACAGGTAAGAAACGACAACCAAACTGGACAATCAATAGTTTGGGCACAATGTGGTTGAACATAACCCCTAATTGGCTGGCTATGGGGTATAAAAGTCCCGAAATAAAATAACTGCAATGAACTTAAAAGTGAGGGAAGTACCCAAAATAAAATTAAATTTTCATGGGGTATATGGAGTATACGATTTACAAATTGATAACTGAAAGTAATGGCAATTATTTGTCCCCAACTCCAGTAATTTTTCATAAAATAGAAATACCAAGCAAGGAAATTTTTGTGTTTTCCATCATGAAAATCAGGGTCTATTTGACTAGCTGGATTACGGTGATGTGACCAATGTTTTGCCAATAGTTTATCGTATGGTAAAAGTCCATAAAAACATAGACTCAATCTACCAATTAAATGATTAATTTTAGAATTTTTAGGAAAAACTACGCCATGCATGGCATCATGGGAAGTAATAAATAATCCAGTATATAAAAATGTTTGCCAAGGAATTAAGACACAGAATATCCAAAAATTTAATTTATAGATATCAACTAAAAGTAAGAAAATTAAACTGATAGCCCATAAACTAATAATGGAAAGAGCAATAAAAAGCCCTCTAAAATTAGATTTCTTTTTTAGGAAAAAGGTTAGCTTTCTTTGATAATTGAGTGATTGCTTTAACTGGATCACGCTTTTACTCCGCCTAGCATTCAAGTAAAAATTCCTCAAATATAGTCATGGCAAGAACCACTAACCACCATATAGAAAATTCTATTAGTGATTAGCGTTACGAACTGTACAGTGCTAACACTCTAAATATTGCAAAATATTAAGTTACATTAAATATTATTGCACAAATAACTCCATACCAAAAACTGTTTTTCCTTGTAAGGCTAAGTAAAAAAGTCAGTCAATTAGTATTACGAGTATTAATAATTACTAAAAATTTTGCTTGATAGTTTCTAAATAGTCAAAACATACTAGGTAGTATCGGAAATTAAATGGAATGAATTTTATTTACGCAAGTATGATTTGATACTAATAGGTAGATAACTAGAAAAGCGATCGCAACAAGCCAGGATTCCAAAACTCAGACATAAGAGTTAGTACCATTGTTAATATTCCTGAAGAAACTAATTACATCCTTCATGGTACTTACCCATTGATTGAGCGCTATCTATCTCTAGTTTCAAATTAAAAGCAAGCCTAAAGAATGAAGCGATCGCTTTGATTTTTCAACTTAAATCACATTCTCGTTTGGTTATGTAGTGACGATAGCGAAACATTGCTTCTAGTTGTGCTTGCACTAACCAACCGCTGATAAATTCTACTGTTTCTCCACCAGGCATTGAAAAAGAAATAGCATCAGTCAGCCTGGTTTTACCGCTATCTTCTGGTTCAAATTCATGTCGATGTATCCAAGATTCAAAAGGGCCTGATATCTGTTCGTCAACGAACAAACGATATTTTTCATGTTCAATATGACGTGCTAGCCAAGTTAAAGGTACTGGGCCGAGAAACAAGCGAAATTCTGTGATAGCACCTACATCAAGCCCTCCATCCCGACGGACTACTTGAACTGGCTGCCAAGGTGGAGTTAACAGTTTTAAAATGTCTGGCCTTTCGTGAAATTTCCAAACTACTTCTGGTGGTGCATTAATGATTGAGGAATGTTTAAAATGCAGCATGGAAAGAAAAACCTAAAATTCAACTTTCAGATTCAGTATCAATCTCAATATCTAGGGTGTCATTAAACTCATCAGTAATGTCACCATTACCGATGGTCTTCAAAACCGTGCATGAGAGTTTCCAACTCACACGGCTCCTCAGTGATTTGGCGCTTTGTCATGCGTACCTCATTACCCATTTATCCATAACTTTTTCTAGTCTTTTGGTGGGCTTAGGCTTGGCACTGTTACAGCCAGATTGGTTGCCGAGACTGCCATCATTGGCTGTCTTAGTGTCATGGCAATGTCTATGAAGAAGTTGCCAATTTTCGTATGAATTCTTTCCACCTTGCGATTTTGGAATTCTGTGGTCAACTTCCATCACGTCGATTTCCCGAAAAAACATATTGCAATGGGTGCATTTACCTTTTTGCCTTTTAAGGAGTGTTGTTACTCTTTTTGGCATTTCTGGGTTATTTCCCATTCTTGAACTCCAGTAAACTAGGTTACCGTCGTATGGTGACGATTCGCCTTTGACTTTGACATGACGTACTATTGATGTAGAGTCATGTCTTAGTAACCGTACTAGGTTTGTACCTTCATGCTTGGTTGCGAATACCCAGTGATTACCGCCTATGGTTTGCCAATATTTATTTCTTACCCATTTTCCACCCTTTTTGGGGTGTCGGCGTTTTGCCCAAGTCATTAGCTTTTGATACATTAGGTGGTCAATGGTCGCAAATGTGTCTTTGCTGACTACAGTCGCGTAGTAGTTTGCCCATCCCCGGATGATTGGGTTTAGGTTGTTAATTAGCGCCTTGTGTGGTGCTGATTTGTGGGCTTCTATAACACTAGCGATTTGGTCGTAATGTATCTTTTGCTTTTCCTTACTTGGGGTGATGATTGTTTTAAATCCTAGTAGTTCTTGACTTGGGTTTTTTCCAGTTTGGTTCTTCCCAACAGGGAATTGTCGAATATTGAACCCTAAAAAGTCAAACCCTGGTGTTTCTTGTTCATATTGAGTCAGGGTATGAACTAGTTTAGTTTTACTAGGTTTTAATTCAAGTCCCATGCCTTTCAACCATTCAGAGATTAGCTCTCTGCATCTTTGGACAACAGTTATGTCTTCGTGGAGAATCACAAAGTCATCGGCATAACGAATTAAGCTGATACTACTCCGTTTTCTAGATTTACCGGAGTATTTTTGTGGAATGGTTTCCATAAATTGTTTAATTCGTTCTTCCATCCCGTGGAGGGCAATGTTTGCTAGTAAAGGAGAGATGACTCCGCCTTGTGGCGTACCCTCAGATGTTGGAAACAACTGCTTACCATCCATCACTCCCGCTTTTAACCATGCACGAACTTGTCGGCGTATGGTGGGAAATGTATTTAATTTTTTGAGCAGTGATTCATGGTTGATACGATCAAAACATTTAGCAATATCAGCATCTAGGACATATTTAGGTTCATACCTGATTGCGTTAAATATTGCTTCAATCGCATCATGGCATGAGCGTCCGGCTCTGAACCCGTATGAGTTGGGTTCAAATCGCGCTTCCCATTCTGGTTCTAATGCCAGTTTGATAAGTGCTTGCAAGGCTCGGTCTTTCATTGTAGGTATTCCTAAAGGTCGCTTCTCTTCCGTTCCAGGCTTAGGAATCCATACTCGTCTGGTTGGGCAAACCTTATTCCCAGTTTTAAGTTCTGTTATAAGATTAAGACGTTGCTTTGGGGTTAGCGATTTAACGCCATCCACACCAGCCGTCTTTTTTCCACAGTTATCCTGGGTGACCCTACGAACCGATAAAGCTCTTGCTGACCAGGACTTCATCAGCGTCTTTTGGAGTTTGCGATATGTTTTTACATCACCACGCTGAGAGGCTTGATAAATTCTCTTTTGAAGCTTGTACACGCGACGCTCTAGCTTTCGCCAGTTAATTTTGTGCCATTCCACCGTAGTCTTTAAACTCGTATTGGACATTTTTACTCCTACTGGAAACCTTATCTTCCATATCACCGTGAGAACGTCAGCGTATCCTTGATATTACTCAAGGCTTTTGCTTCTTTCCCGATCTTTCCTACTTGTTGCATACGGTTAGCACCTACTCAAAATATTTTGAGAACATACAAGAGGTTACTTCGTTCCAAATGACCATACTATGTACTTTTAGAGTGACACTGTTCGCCGGGTTTATTGGAAGTGCATGTTGGTCGAGAAAAAAGTCGCCAACTCCTTATCCTTTGCCAATTTGGCTCTAGCGTATTCAGCCTTTTTCGCTAGTTCCGGGGGTTACGACGATTCAGGCGTGTCTTTAGGCTATTGCTTTACTCGTGAGTACTTTTGCTTGATGGATACCAGCTTAGGCTACTAGTAGAGCCACCTTTTCACCCCGCTTTACAGATTGATGGCTAGTCGCTACTGTAGGGGTGATGCTTTCAACGCTGCACCTGCGTGGTAGGTTTTTCACCTACATGGTCATTCAGTTGTCATGGTTTTATGAACCAAGCTAACCGTCCCTGAGTATTTCTACTCATTTAGGTTAAACGAATCGCACTTCATCAACCCGGACATACAAAATATTTGGGTTACAGCAAACTTGGCAATCTTCTACATAGGATTGTTGTCCGCCAGCAGTCAAATCAATAAAAGTTAAGTTTGGTTCGCCGCAATAAGCGCAGTAATACTCAGCTGTGGTTTGCATCAAGTTTTCAGGTATGAATTTTTGGGCAATTGGGAGTTGGGAGTTGGGAGTTGGGAGTTAGGAGTTAGGAGTTGGGAGTTGGGAGTTAGGAGTTGGGAGTTGGGAGTTGGGAGTTTAGAATTATCCCTCTACTTCATTGTCTCCCTTGTCTCCCTCATCTCCCGCATCTCCCTTTTTAGATTAGTTGAAATAACTTTTAGCATCAGTCAAATGCTTTAGTAGTGTAGACTGTGGCAGAGGCCCTTGCAAGTGGCTCCAGGGTAATACTTGTTCTGTTGACCAATCGGTGTGGACGTAGAAATCTAAGTCGGGGATTTGTCCTTTAAGTTGTTTGAAAGCACGTTTGTAGCTACCCAAGGAATCGCCAAAGTTACGAGTTAGTTGCAGAAGTTGGGAAAGCCTGCGATCGCCCCTGGATAATAAAGCTTGAATGATTGACCAGTTATAGCTTTCTGGACGAAATTCTATTCCTTTGGGTTTTAGTTGTTTTTGTAAAAATTGCAAGCGTTTTTCTGCTTGACGATTGACTCCCAACCATTGAAATGGTGTATGTGATTTAGGTACAAAAGTGCTACAGCCAAATGTTAACCGCAATCCTGGTGCGGCTTTTTTAATACTATGCATCATTGCCACAGTTTCCTCTAAATCTTCTGGTTGTTCCCCAGGGATTCCCGCCATTCCGTAGAGTTTTAAACTTGTGAGTCCGCCAGCTTTGGCATTGATGGCTGCTTGGATAATTTCATCGTTGTGCAGTTTTTTATTGATGATTTGCCGAATTTTTTCGGAACCACTTTCTACGGCAATGGTAAGCGATCGCGTGTCTCGTTGCGCCAAAGTTTTTGCTAGTTGGACTGTTACAGTGTTGGTGCGTACTGAGGCAATACTCAAACGCACATCATCATACTTTGGCTGACTAATATAATCTAGTAACTCTGAAAATTCTGGATGTTGAGTTACAGAAGCACCCAATAATCCCAGCCGATTTGTAACTTTTAAACCCCTTTCAATAGCTGGAATTAATGAACCTTCTAAACTTGCAGTTCTAAAAGGTAATGTCAGATAACTTGCCAAACAAAAACGACACATTTCTGGACAACTCCTCACCACCTCCACCATATAAATATTTTCCCAAGCGGCTTTTTCAGTGACTACAGTCGAGGCTGAGAGAGTATTTCCGCGGTAGGTTTGCTTTTGCACCACTGCCGGAATTTCTGCGTAAATTGGCTGAATAGACTTGATTGCACCATCTTTTGTCTGATATTCCACTTCATATAAACTGGGAACATAAATACCTGGTACTTGTGCCAATCTTTGGAGTTGAATTTGTCTAGAAGCATTTCTGACTTCTTTGTAAGCTTCAATCAAATTACCGAGTAAATTTTCGCCATCCCCCAATAGAATGACATCAAAAAAATCTGCAAACGGTTCTGGGTTAGCAGTGAGAACTGGCCCGCCACCAAATATTATTGGATGAGAATCATCGCGAGAATTTCCCACAATGGGAATTTCCAAAGATTCCAGCAAATTGAGAATATTCACATAATCCAATTCCCAAGAAATAGAAAATCCCACAATCTCAGGATTTCTAGGGAGTTGTTCCTGAGTATCAGTAAATAAGCGACTTACTTGCACATCATCACGCATTGCCAAAGTCGCCCAAACAACCTGATAGCCAAGACTAGTGATTCCGACGCTGTATTCATTAGGAAAGGCGAAGATTAAAGGGATAGCGTTGGTATCTGGAGTAGTGGGTGTAAATAAAAGGCGTTCTAAGTCAAATACAGATGATATCACGGGCTTTTTTATAAATGTTTGAATAAATCTTGTTAGTTTCGTAGAAATCACACGTACACGGTGAAGTCAACTCTAGCAGGTGGATGAGAATTTATTTTACCTATATTTAATTTTAAGCCATAGAATTATCAAATTAAAAAGCAAAGTAACGCTGTTAGCAAGAATAATTGGTAATGCTTTCAGATAAATTCCGTATATTAGCCATAAAAAAACACCGCTAATAAATGTAATCAACATCACAAAAGAAACGTCTTTTGCTGATTTGGTTTGCCAAGTTTTAAACATCTGTGGTAAAAACGCGATGGTAGTTAATGTAGCTGCTGCTAATCCTAGAACTGTTAAAAAGTCCATCTATGCAAACCTATAAAATTAAATTTTGAGTTGTTTAAAAATTTTACAACCGATTTTTATCATACTGTATTACTAAGTAAAATTAAGACAAAATAAAATGGGGAAAATTTTTGAATTTGTCCCCAATCTTAAAAAAGTATGTGATAAAGTATAGCTATTAGCGAAACCTATCAATTAATTCTTCACGAGATAAATGCAACAATAAAGGCGTAAACTCTTCTATTGGTAAACTTAATAAAGGTTTAATAATTGCTTGAAGCTGATTATCTATTTCACCAAAGCGAACTTTGAGCAAATTTTCCACCACCAAGCGTTCTCCTTGTTGAATTCCTTGTTGTTTGCCTTCTTGTATTGCTTGTTCTCGGTCTTGTTGGTAAAGTGGCGCTAATCGCATAAGTAATTCCCTGTCTTCTTCGTCTTGATTTTGAGTAACTTGTAAGTTTTGTTGTAAGTTGTACAACAATTCTAACGTTGCTTTGCGGAAAGGGTTATCGGGAGTAAGTGCTTCTAATTCATCAATTGCTTGTTTTTGAAAGTTTCCTCTACCGATGATTCTCAACCATAAAGTTTCTGGAATAAGAGGTAACTGATGAATTGCGACTATAGCAGTACGCAAACATTCTGGCATGAAGTGTATTCCAGGCAAATAATCATCTTTTGGGTTAGCACCAAATCCTGATAATATTTGGTCTGATGCTGTAGGAGTAAGAATCCATAATTTTGGTAAATTAGATTCGATAATCCGAGTGTTATTTCGATTTGCTTGTCGTTGTAAATCGCCACGTACCTCTAATAATTTTAAAAGACAATCGCAAATTTCTGTAGCCGATGCAGCATTACGAAAAGGCTCGAATAACGATGCGGTAGCAGCAAACTGACCTAATATACCTAGTGTATCTGGAATAGTGCTTGGTTGTGATTTGGGAATGAAATAAACGTCAATTTGTCTCACTTCTCCTGAAACTCGTCGGGGTGCTTGAACTTCACCATAGGGAGTTAGTAATTGTTCGAGGTAGTCTTTGGCAAATTGGTCATGAATGAATCTAGTCATTTCTTGGAATTTTAGCGATGCAACCCAGTTTATTTATGATTTTCTAACGGTTTTTTGAGATAAGATTTAGCCCAAGAGTAGCGTTTTGAATCTTTTTTAAGTAAATATTCTGCGGCTTCATGTCGTTTATTCTCATTTTTTGTACTTCTGAATACTCGCTTGAGTTCATCATCTATATCTTCAGTTTTAGCCCCGCGTTGTATGGCTTGTTCAAACCAATAGTCACCTTTAACATAGTTACCACGGTCATAACAAATTGCTCCCATTAAAGTATAGGGCTGATAACTATTAGACTGATACTTCATAGCTTTGATGGCACAATTTTCAGCATCAGCTAAGTTGTCCATATCTCTGAATGCTGCACCTCTAGTTACTAAAATAGCTGATTTGAGATTACTTTCTTTGATTCTTCCTAAATCCAAGTTAGTAATTTTTAATGCTTGTTCTGGTTCATTGGCTTTACGCCAATAACTACTAGCACTGGGTATATGCCATTTATTCCCAGTACGCTGAATTTCCTGCTCATAAAATTCTGCTTCTAGTTTGTAATGTCCGATAGCAATTTTGCCGTCACGAGATAATAAATTTTCATCTATTAGTTGAGCTATTAAAATCGGGTCTAAACGTTCTTGTTTCTCTAGCTTTACCATAATTGTATAAAATGGTTCTATTGGAAGAGCAGGTTCTATCAAACCATATTTTCTCTTGAGAATAGCAAAATGCTTTTGTTGAGCAAAAATAATGATATCTTCACGTTTATTCTTTTGTAACCACTGAATTTCTAATTCATTAAGTACTTCTCCTAAAGAGACCTTATATTTTAGGGTAGAAGCGTATTTTTCATTGACAATTTCTATAATTACATTCAGCTTGCGTTTTTTAAGAAAGTTAATATCTTGTTCGCTTAACTCATTAGACAACTCAAGTTTTTTGAGAATTTTATATAGATGACTTTTAGGTGATGAATCTTGATAATCAGTTGCTTTATACTTAACTTTTAAAGCAGCAAACTCTCGTTTTTGTTGTAATTCGCGAGCAATGGTAATTGTTTGATTAAGTCCTTGCTGTTCTAACCAGTGAATTTGTGACTGAATTAAATCGAGTCCTACATCAATTTTTTGGAGTATGCCATATAGTGGACTAGATAATGATAAATCTGAGTGCTGATTTGCTTGGTATTTGTCTTTTAAATTAAAAAAATGAGCTTCTTTTACTGACTCTTGTTGCCTAAAAATCTCTGCTACTTCCAATAATTTGTTATCAATGAGCCAATTATATTCAGAATCATTTAAACGTTCTGCTGACTCTAGTTTTTTCAGTATTTTAAAAAGTTTATTATCAGGATATGAGTCTTGATATTGAGTAGCTTTGTATTTTAATTTAAGTTGAGTAAATAGTTTTATTTCTTGAGCAATCTTATTGGTTTCATATAAATTATTTGCTCTCAACCATTTTATTTCTGAATCACTAAGTAAATTTCCTGACTCAAGTTTCAAAAGAATGAAATATAGATGACTAGATTCCCAGGAAACATGATAATTTGTGGCTTTGTACTTAGACTTTAATTTGGAAAATTCAAATTCTAGATTTCCAAATTCTTGTACTTTATGTTGTTGCTCTTGCTTGATAGCTTCTAAAGTTTCCTCAAGTTTAGTCTCTCCCAACCAATTAAATTCTAAATCACTAAGTTGAATTCCTAAGTCAACTTTTCGGAGTATGAGATATAGCAGACTAGAGGGTGATGAATCTTGATAATTACTAGCTTGGTATTTAGATTTTAGTGCAGCGAAGTGTTTCAGCCGATTTTCAGATTCTTTGTCCATATTCATAGTAGAGGCGATCGCACCTTCACAAAAGTATTATCCGCTACTATAACAACATAAGTAACAAAGGGGGGATTTCCTTATCCACCCTAAAATCAGAAATATTCACTGCTAACCGCAGTATACTTTTACAGTACTTTACACTGACCGTGATGCCGTAGTAAATGGTCGCACAATACCAACGCCACCATTGCTTCAACCATTGGAACTGCACGGGGTAATACACAAGGATCGTGTCTGCCTTTGGCGGCTAAAACTGTTTCTTCACCTTCACGAGTTACTGTTTTTTGTTCTTTTCTAATTGTTGCTGTGGGTTTAAAAGCAACTCGCAAAATAATATTTTCGCCGTTAGAAATTCCCCCTTGAATACCGCCAGAACGGTTAGTTACGGTGCGAATTTCGCCATTTTCATCAATATAAAATTCGTCGTTATGCTCAATTCCTGTTAACAGCGTCCCGCCAAAACCAGAACCGATTTCAAAGCCTTTGCTAGCAGGTAAAGACATGACACCTTTAGCAATATCAGCTTCCAATTTATCAAATACTGGTTCGCCTAAACCTTTGGGGACATTTCGCGCCACACATTCTACTACACCGCCAATGGAATCGCCTTGTCTGCTAGTTTGCTCGATTAATTCAATCATGCGTTCGGCGCACTCAGCATCAGGACAACGGACGATATTGCTTTCCACTTGTTCTAAGGTGACAGTATTTGCATCCACTACACCTTCCAAATCCTTGATGCGCTTGACGTAAGCAATAACTTCCACATTGGCAACTTGGCGCAGAATTTTTTTAGCGATCGCACCTGCCGCTACTCTGCCAATTGTCTCACGTGCTGACGACCTTCCCCCACCTTGCCAATTGCGAATTCCATATTTTGCATCATAAGTGGCATCGGCGTGGGAAGGGCGATATTTTTGTGCCATCTCGTCATAATCTTGTGGACGAGTGTCTTTGTTCCGCACCAAAATTAATATCGGCGTTCCCAAAGTTTTGCCCTCAAACACCCCTGATAAAATCTCGCAGGTGTCCGCTTCTTTCCGAGGTGTTGTAATTTTACTTTGTCCCGGCCGCCTTCTATCCAGTTCTACTTGGATTTCTGCTTCTGAAATTTCTAGTTGTGGAGGACAACCATCAATCACAACTCCCACGCCACCACCGTGAGATTCGCCAGAAGTAGTAATCCGAAATAGATGACCAAAAGTGTTACCCATGATATTGAGTGAGGAAAAAGGGTGAGGCTTATCTATCCACTTTAGTGGAAAATAGCCCCCCTCGCTTATGGCCCTTGTCATTACCAACATTTTTTCAAGTGACTGAGTGATAAAATCGGCAGCTCAACATCCTGTAATTGCAACCAGCCTCGCCCGTGTGCCAACCGCTGATTTCCCACCAAGGAAACCACCTCAATTAGCGATCGCTAATTTTTGCGCTATCTCTTTTTCTATTCTCCACTTCCTACTCAGATCCCAACGGTGTTTCGCTCATACCATTTCTTTGTGAGGCTGCGCCAAATTTTCTTTCTTTCTTTCTTTCTTTCTTTCTTTCTTTGTGTCCTTCTCTGACGAGACGCTGCGCGAATGCGCCCTTTGCGGTTCCTTCCTCATATAGTTTGGCGCATCTTCATACAGAATTGTTATCAGGAACAAACAATCATGACATTAGCGTCTTTCTTGATATCTGCTTCAAAAGGCAAACATTAAGCAAATCCCAACTGATGAAGCTATGGGGTTATATAGCTTTTTATGCTGAGTGGCTAGATATTATTTGTTAGCTTTATAACTATTGACAAATAGCGGTGTATGAGTATGAAGATTGAGGTGTATTCTTATTTTATTAAAAATCAAGCAAAAATTTTTACTGCTTTGGTTTTAACTGGTATTTTATCTGTTAGCAGTGGTTTAACACTCATCAAAGATGCTAGAGCGGCTTCTGCAAATTTATCTCTAGAAACAAGTAGTGATGTTTCTAAAGACAATACTAAATCAAATCGCTTGCCGCGTCCAGTAGCTAATGCGGTGCTGCAAGATTTAGCTAGTAGAGAGGGAATTTCAACTAGAGAACTGAAAATTACTAACTATAACCAACAGACTTGGAGTAATGGTTGTTTAGAATTACCCCAACCGGATGAAGGCTGCACCGAAGCTTTAGTTTCTGGTTGGCGAGTTGTGGTGTCTAATGGTAGAGAAAATTGGATTTATCATACTGATAGCAACGGGCGATCGCTACGTTTAGCCTCGGCAAATACTCCTTCAGATAAATTACCAACATCTATAAAAAATGCTGTTTTGCAGGCTGCATCCAAACGTTTGCAACAACCAATTTCTCAGCTAACAATTGTTGAATCTCAACAACAAACTTGGAGAAATGGCTGTTTAGAATTAGCGAATCCTGATGAATTCTGTACCCAAGCCTTAGTACCAGGCTGGCGAGTAGTTGTTAGTGGACGCCAACAAACCTTGGTTTATCACACCAATCAGACAGGTTCGGTAGTTAGGCTCAATCAAAAACCTAACCAAAGCACACTAACACCCGTAACAATTCCAGTCAGCGAGTTACCACCACCCTTGGATCGCGATGTAGTATTTCGGCAAATTTCCAGTGGGGGATTTGCTGGTACAACCTACGAGACTGTTTTACTCAGAAATGGACAATTGATTCGCGTGCGGATTGGTGATGCTAACGATTCTGAGCGTAGTGTTCGCCGTGTTTCTGTACAACAGGTGAGACAATTTTTGCGATCGCTAGAACGTTATAAATTCACTCAATTCCGCAATCTCAGTTACCCTGCACCTGGTGGTGCTGCTGACTATTTCACCTACACTCTCACCAGCCAAAAAAATACAGTTCAGTACAACGACATCTCTCAAAATAATCTGCCAAGCAATTTACAAGTAGTAGTTAAAGCTTGGAATCAGATTACAGCTAGCGCTCAATAGTGATTGGGTAAAGGGGAAAGGGGAAGGGGGAAGGGGGAAGGGGAGATGGAAAGATGGGGGAGTGTGGGGAGTGTGGGGGGAAAGATTTCTTCCACATCCTCCCACACCTCCCACACCTCCCACACTCCCCGCTTGCCCCATGCCCAATGCCCAATATTGGCCATACAATCGAAACGATAATTAGATCGTACTTGTGGTAGATGATGAAAAGGCTTGTAAAGTGGTGTGTTGGGTTTTGGAATATTCACCAAGGCAGAAAATCGGGGTTATTTGTCCTTGTGGCTACTTTGAGTGTAGTCGCTACGGTGATGTTTTCGTTGCCTTTAACGGCTCAAACTGTTCCTCAGAGATTACCAGCGTCTGAGTTAAGGGGAGTGTGGTTAACGAATATTGACAGTGATGTGTTATTCGAGCGCGATCGCCTCAAGGGATCTTTACAACGCCTTGATGAACTCAATTTTAACACCGTATACCCAGCAGTTTGGAATTGGGGGTATACACTGTATCCTAGCAAAGTTGCAGCCAAAGTCATTGGGCGATCGCTCGATCCCACACCCGGACTGCAAGGGCGAGATATGCTCAAAGAAATTGTGGATGTGGGACACCAAAAAGGGTTAACTGTTATTCCCTGGTTTGAATTTGGCTTTATGGCACCAGCAGATTCCCTATTGGCTAAAAATCGTCCCCAATGGCTCACCAGTCGCAGCAATGGCACGCGCATTGTTAAAGAAGGCATACACGACCGAGTTTGGCTAAATCCTTTTCGCCCAGAAGTACAACAATTTATTCAAGATTTAATTGTTGAAATTGTGAGAAATTACGATATCGATGGCATCCAATTTGATGACCATTTTGGCTTACCTTCAGAATTAGGATACGATGCTTATACAGTGGCACTTTATAAAAAAGAACACCGCAATCAAGCTCCGTCTAAAAATTTTAAAGATCCAGAATGGGTACGTTGGAGAGCTAATAAAATCACCGACTTTATGAAGCGGGTATTCACAGCCATCAAAGCTACTAAAAAAGATTGTATTGTTTCTGTTGCACCTAATCCTCAGCGTTTTTCTTACGAATACTTTTTAGCAGACTGGCAAAAGTGGGAACGCATGGGAATTGTGGAAGATTTAGTTTTGCAAATCTATCGGGATGATTTGAATGTTTTTGTCAGTGAATTAGAGTATCCAGAAGTGAAGGCAGCAAAGAGCCATATTCCGGTGAGTATTGGTATTTTGGCTGGTTTAAAAAACAGATCTATACCCATGCAACAAATTCAAACACAAGTGCAAAAAGTACGCGATCGCAACTTTGCTGGTGTCTCTTTCTTTTTCTATGAAACTCTCTGGAATATGAGCAAAGAAAAGCCCCTAGAACGTCAAAATACTTTCCAGAAAATTTTCCCCGCACCAACAACATACCCGAATTTACTTGCAGGTTGGAAGCCATAGAGTTATAATTTCTAATTCATAATTTTTGAATTGAATTTTTCTTGATTGATTTCTATATCTGTCAGGAGTGGGGAGGTGTAGGGGCAAAGGAGACAAGGGAGAAAATCTTACCCAATGCCCAATGCCCAATGCCCCATGCCCAATATTACTTTACCAACCAGTTTGCGATCGCTCTTGCACAACTCGCTGATAAACTTCTTCGGTTTGCTTGGCTAATTTCGGCCAGCTAAAACGTTGCTCTAAATCTTCATAAGCATTATCCACCAGCCATTGCCGATAATCTGGATTTCTCAACACCTCCAAAATTCCCCAGGCTAAAGAATCAGCATTATTTACCCAAGTCACAATACCTGTTTTGGTATGTTGCACTACTTCGGGAAAACCACCTGTATCAGATACAACTACGGGAACGCGAGAAGCAAAGCTTTCTAAAGCTACAATTCCAAAGGGTTCGTAAAGGCTGGGAAATACGGCACAGTCAGCAATGGTTTGAAATTTATCTAAGTATTCATCGGAGAGAAAACCAGTAAAGTAGCATTTATCCCAAATTCCCAAATCCCAGGCTTGGCGTTTGAGATGGTCGGTATTTCCACCACCAACAATGACAAATTTTACTTTACCTCCCATTTCCCAAAGAACTTTGGGTGCAGCATTGAGCAATATAGGTACACCCTTTTCATAGGTCATACGACCGAGGTAGTAAACGATTTTCTCGTCGTCGTTGGCAAATTGGCGGCGAAAATCCAGAGCGTGAAAATCTTCGTGGTGTCGTTTTTTTTCGGCTCGGATACCGTTATAAATAACATCAATTTTATTCCAAGGGCTGTGTAGCGCTCGTTCTACTTCTCGTCGCATATAGTCGCTACAAACAATAATCCGCCAAGCATTGTAAGCAAGTATTGTTTCTTTACCATTAATATAACGTTGCGTATCAGTATGAATACCGTTATAACGTCCGTATTCTGTGGCGTGAATTGTGGCAATTAGTGGTATTTTAAAGTTGTGCTTGAGAGCGATCGCTGCGTCTCCTACTAACCAATCATGGGCATGAATCAAATCAAACGGGCCTTCCTCCAAGATTAACTTCCCGCCATGATGTCCCATACTTTCGTTGAGATTCACCACCCAATGGAAAAAGTCATTGCTATGTCCCACTGGCACGCGATGTATCTTCACTCCCTCCACCACTTCATACATGGATGCCTGACCAAACTCCACTGTAATCAAATGGATTTCATGCCCTAACTTCACCAGTTCCGGGTACAACTCAGCTACATGACGTGCAATTCCTCCAACTATCCTGGGTGGAAACTCCCAACTCAGTACCAGTATCTTCATCTGCTAGATTCCCCAAGACTTTACAAATATCTAAAAAACTAGATTTATCTAAAAATACAAGTCTGCCAATCTTATTGAGTGTATTTACTCATATTTTTAGATTTTTTAACAGTTATTTTGTTAAAGCTTATCAAAGGATAAGAACTATGGAGCATAGGGCATAGGGCATAGGGCATAGGGCATTGGGCATTGGGCATTGGGCATTGGGCATTGGGCATTGAGCATTGGGTACAGGGGCAGAGGGGAAAACTGATCTCCCCATCTCCCCATCTCCCCATCTCCCTTGTCCCTCCATCCCCCACTAAAGAGGCGAACAACAAACAGCACGAACTCGATCGCGTCCTTCTTGTTTGGCTATATAAAGCGCTTTGTCGGCTGCATTAATCAAGTCTTGGGGCGACATTTCGCTATTTGGCACAGTGCTGACAACGCCGAGACTGACGGTTACATAATTACAGACGCCAGATTTCGCATGGGGAATCTCTAAGTTGCGTACTGCTTGTCGAATGGCTTGAGCTAGATGAATCGCGCCTTGAATTTCTGTATTTGGCAAGATTACGGCAAATTCTTCTCCGCCGTAACGAGCTACTAAATCTGCTGGACGCTTAATAATATCTAAGAGCGCACTGGCAACTTTTTGTAAACAATTATCTCCTGCTAAATGACCATAGGTGTCGTTGTAGGGTTTAAAAAAATCAACATCTAATAAAATTAAAGACAGTGGTACTTTCTCGCGTTTGAGTCGATGCCATTCAGTTTCGAGATATTCATCAAATCGGCGGCGATTGGCTATTTGAGTCAAGCCATCTAAGGTAGCTAATCTTTGTAATTCTTCGTTGGCGGCTTGTAGCTGCTGGTAAAGTACTGATTGATGAATGGCGATCGCTACTTGAGAGGCTAATTGCTGCAATAAATTAACTTCAAATGCCTGCCAGTTACGAGGTGTGGCAAACTGATAAGTAATCAATAAACCCCACAAATGTCGCCCATTCAAAATCGGCACCACCATTGCAGCTTTCACCTGATAAAGTTCCAATAATTCAAAAACGTCGGTTGAAAAATCAGATTGTTGAATATTATTTAAAATTTTGGGTAATCCCTGGTAATAATGGCTAAAATCTTCTTGAATGCAAAATGGCAAAATTGTATTTCTTAATTGCTGAGGACAACCGTCAACTACGGATTCTGCAACAAAATAACCACTACCGTCAGTTGCTAATTGATAAATAGCTACACAATCTGAACGCAAGCATTCTCGAATACTATTTACAGTTGTATTTAAAACATCTTCTAAATTTAGCGATCGCCGAATCTGTTGAGTTACTTCAGTGATTAGTCTTTCTCCTCTTGCTTGTTGTCGCAGCACTTCTTCGGCTTGCTTGCGAGTGCTAATATCTTCCACTGAACCAAGAATCTGCGTTGGAGTACCGTTAGCATCTCTGGCAAAGACGACTTCTCTGGTATTCAACCAAAGCCACTGGCCGTTTTTGTGCCGAAATCTGTATTCGGTGGACATCACTTCATTGTCCTTGAGGTTGGTGAAGCGACTTGTTATGTCATAGCAGAGATGTTGGTCATCTGGATGAAAACAATTTACGAACCATTGCGGATCTGCTTGACAAAATTCTTCTGGAGAATAACCTAAAATTTTCAGACTTTGCTGATTAAGATAAATACTTGTTCCTTGTAATAGGTCAAATAAATATAAAATATGGGGTACTGTATTAGCAACCTTTTGGAGAAAGTCTTGACTTGAGCGCAATGCTTCTTCGGCTTTGTGGCGTTCGCGCAGGGCGGCTTGCCATTCACTAATATCTCGTCCCTCAGAAACGATGGCACTCACGCGCCCTGTTTCATCAACTATGGGACGTAGTGAAAAATCAAGAGTAATCACTCGTTCGTCTCTACCCCAGATATCAACTTCATAGCGAATAAATTCCCCATTAGTAGCATTAGCAATGGCACTTTTTAATTGTGTTTGTGTATCTGGAGAAATTGTCCACCATTTTGCTTCCCAAAATAATTGACCGACAACTTCTTCTCGTGTAATTCCAGCAAAATCCAGTGCTGTTTGATTGACTTCTAAAACAATTCCGTTGGTCTGAAGCAATCCCATAAACTCTATAGTTTGATTGAAGATGGCACGGAATTTTTGCTCATTTTGACTTAAGGCTTGTTCTGCACGTTTGCGTTCGGTAATATCTCGTCCCACCGATTGCAGTTCTACAAGATGATTTTCCTCGTCGAATATACCTCTAACATTCCACTGCGCCCAGCGCACTTCTTTACAAGCCATAACTCGATTTTCAAAAGTGACAACGGGATTTTCTAAGGTAATGGAATTGACTAAATCAAATACATATTCTTTGTCTTGCTTAAATACAATAGGTTCGTAGTGCTGACCGATAATTGTTTCTCGCTTGATTCCAAAATACCTACAGAAAGCTTCATTGACGAAGGTAACAGTACCATCAGGTAAGCCTCTGGCAATCAGTTCGGTTTGGTCTTCGAGAATAGCACGATAACGAGCTTCGCTTTGCTTGAGGGCTGCTTCTACCTGTTTTCGTTCGCTAATATCAAACACTAAACCCTGAAGTACTTGAGTTTGTCCATCTACACAGAGAATGAGATTGGCTTGGTTTCGTACCCAAATCATACTACCATCATGCCTAATCATCCGATACTCAATACACAGAGGTTCTCCAGTGGAAATTGTGCTATTTACAGCTTGCCAAAGGCGATGGCGATCTTCAGGATGAGTGTAATCTAACCAACTATTGAAGAAACTAGGATTCCAATCTTCGGGAGCTACGCCTAACAATTGTTGCAGTTGCGGACTAATATAAGCAACTTTGGCAGTAGTATTGAGCGGTGAAATGTAAACAACCCCTGGAATCTGTTCTACTAAGGTGCGATACTTTTGCTCTGCCTCAGAGACTTTTTCATCCGCTTGGTTGTGACTCATAATGTTTTGAATTTCCACAATAAAGTATAATTGCCAGTGTTAGAAATCCTGCATTAAAAGCACATTTAATAACCGCTGAGCTAACAGAAAGTCAGTTCCACGGTGATGGCGACCAAGCGCCTTAGGGATGGTTGTAGGAGTGTAGGGATAATCATTGGTGTTAACTTCTGCTCAAACACTCAATTTGCTGTGGTTTTAGATACTGCAACCCCGTTGAAAATCTCCCCAAGGATCGGGGGCGAGAGAGGATACATAAGCAATAGGCTTATATCATAACTAACTAATCACTTATAATTACCGGTTCTATGCAAAAATCCCACAAGCCTTTTTCCCTTGTTAAGACCTGCCCTCCATAAGATGATTCCGTTTTTTCTGGAACTGGAACTACTACAATTACTATTGATGCTAGATAATGGGGAAGCTTTGACATTTATTTGCCAATCTAGCCCCAGAGAGAAAAACTAACAATTATGCGAACTCACTATTGCGGCGAAGTCCGAAAAGAACATATTGGAGAAACTGTTACCTTTTACGGATGGATAGACCGTCGCCGCGATCATGGGGGCGTGATATTTTTAGATTTACGCGATCGCTCTGGCATTGTCCAAATCGTCAGCGATCCGCAACGCACCCCCGATTCCTATGAACAGGCAAATGCCCTGCGAAATGAATATGTTGTCCAAATCACTGGTAGGGTAACGCAACGCCCCCAAGAATCCCTCAATCCCCGTCTACCTACTGGTGAGATAGAAATTTACGCAGATAAAATTCAACTCCTCAACGCCGTCCGTAAACAATTACCTTTCCAAGTTTCCATAGCCGATGGCGAAACAGTAAGGGAAGACTTGCGGCTGAAATACCGCTATTTAGATTTGCGACGCGAACGCATGGCACACAATTTGCAACTGCGTCATCAAATTGTCAAAGCTATGCGTCGTTACCTGGAAGATTTGGAAGGTTTCATCGAAGTCGAAACCCCAATACTCACCCGTTCTACTCCCGAAGGTGCTAGGGATTATATCCTACCCAGTCGCGTCAACCCCGGTGAATGGTTTGCTCTACCACAATCACCACAGCTATTTAAACAATTGCTGATGGTATCCGGCTTGGATAGATATTATCAAATTGCCCGTTGCTTCCGTGATGAAGACTTACGCGCCGATAGACAACCAGAATTCACCCAGTTGGACATGGAAATGAGTTTCATGTCCCAAGAAGAAATTATCGAACTCAACGAAAAGTTAGTTTGTCATATCTTCAAAACCGTTAAAGGTGTTGAATTACAACGGCCTTTCCCCCGTCTCACCTACGCTGAAGGAATGGAACGCTACGGTAGCGACAAACCAGATACCCGTTATGGTTTGGAATTAGTTAACGTCTCGGATATCGTTAAAGAATCTGGTTTTAAAGTCTTTCGAGACACCGTAATCAATGGTGGTATCGTCAAAATCCTACCGATTCCCAACGGCAATGATGTTATTTCTAATGTCCGCATTAAACCAGGTGGTGATTTATTCAAAGAAGCCAGCGAAGCCGGTGCTAAAGGTTTAGCTTATATCCGCGTGAGAGACGATGGCGAAATTGACACCATTGGCGCAATTAAAGACAACCTCAGCGCAGAACAAAAGCAGGAAATTCTCCGCCGCACAGGTGCTAAAGCTGGACATTTGTTATTGTTCGGGGCTGGTGATGCTGCTACCGTTAATAAAACTTTAGATAGGTTACGGCAAGTAATTGCTAGAGAATTTGGATTAATCGATCCAGAAAAAATTAACTTGCTGTGGATTACAGATTTCCCCATGTTTGAGTGGAACGCCGACGAAAAACGCCTCGAAGCACTGCACCACCCATTTACAGCGCCGCATCCTGAAGATTTGAGCGATTTAAAAACAGCACGCGCCCAAGCTTATGACTTGGTATTCAACGGCGTGGAAGTTGGCGGTGGTAGTCTACGGATTTATCAGCGAGAAATTCAACAACAGGTATTTGATGCCATCGGCTTGTCTCCAGAAGAAGCACAAAATAAATTTGGCTTTTTATTGGAAGCATTTGAATATGGTACACCGCCTCACGGTGGCATCGCCTACGGTTTAGACCGTTTGGTAATGTTGCTAGCCGGGGAAGAATCCATCCGAGATGTGATTGCTTTTCCCAAGACGCAACAAGCCCGTTGTTTGTTAACAGATGCACCTTCGGGAGTAGATGTCAAGCAACTCAAAGAATTACACGTTGCTTCAACACATAAGCCCAAATCGTAATCAAACACAAGGAAAGCAAAAATATTAGTAGTAGCGTGTCTAGACTAAAGTTGTGCATTCGCTTTATTGTTTGGGAGGTGCTAAGGCGCAACTAAAAACATTGTTTATTGCAACATTTTAGCCTTGCCACGCTACTACAGTACTTGATACAGTACGCGACTCATGCTTATTTTTTCTCAAAA